>SXGT01512892.1_pt1 | contig 39819 bp, 33 predicted proteins | sample 3176221 | NCBI WGS metagenome assembly SXGT01 (sample SAMN11356862, study PRJNA531348) | freshwater metagenome | isolation source: freshwater sample F1-120 | place: China: Fuxian Lake, Yuxi | collected 2017-12-25
GAGCTTTAATGGCTCGCTCGACCGTAAACCTCCCGGTATGCAAGATCTGCTCCAAGGGCACTACGCCTTTCGTCGACCGCACGATGGTGCAGGACGGATTGAACGACCGCACGGCATGCTCCACCTGAGCCTGACCGATGCGCCGGTGCTGCTCGGCCTGATCTGCGGCGGCGCGGTGATCTACTGGTTCTGCGGGGCGTCGATGCAGGCCGTCACCACGGGCGCGTATCGCGCGGTCGAGTACATCAAGCAGAACATGGACCTCACCAAGAAGGAAGCCGACATCGAGGACTCCAAGACCGTCGTGCGCATCTGCACGGAGTATGCCCAGAGCGGCATGTGGAACATCTTCATCGCCTTGATGTCGTTCACGCTCGCCTTCGCGCTGTTCGATCCGAACTTCTTCGTCGCCTATCTCATCTCGATTGCCGTGTTCGGCTTGTTCCAGGCGATCTACATGGCCAACGCCGGCGGCTCGTGGGACAACGCCAAGAAGCTCGTCGAGGTCGATCTGAAAGAGAAGAACACGCCGTTGCACGCGGCGACGGTTGTCGGCGACACGGTCGGCGATCCATTCAAGGACACGACGTCGGTGGCACTCAACCCCATCATCAAATTCTCGACGTTGTTCGGTCTGCTCGCCGTCGAGATCACGGTCGCCATCAAGGAAGGCGTGCGCGATCACGGCGCCTTCGATTTCACCGGTTACGTCGGCGCCGTGATGCTGGCCATCGCGCTGGTAGTCGTATGGCGGTCGTTCTACGCGATGCGCATTCCGCCGAAAGAAGGCGCGGCGGCGCCCGGCCGGGCCAAGGCTCATTAGTCCGCCTTGGCCGAATTGTTTGCCGGCCCGCGCGTAGGCTAGGTCTTTGTTTCCCTGAGGCAATCGCGCATGAGTGCATTCACTCCCGCGGAAACGGCGGCCTGTTGCCATCTAATCGAATTGGCACTCCAAGAAGATCTCGGGCCCGAGATGTCGCCGGACGCGGACATTACGTCGGTGTGTTTCGTTGATCTGATCGCAGAAGGCACCGCCGTCATGGTCGCACGCCAGCCTGGCATTTTGGCGGGCCTACCCGCGGCAGCGCTGGCTTTTGCCCGCGTCGATCCACATCTGAGGTTTGAAACCCTGATCCAAGACGGCACACCGGTGCAGCCTGGCGATCACCTCGCAACGATCACGGGCTTGACGTGTGGGATTTTTACTGCGGAACGCACCGCCCTCAATTTCATCCAGCAGCTTAGCGGTATTGCCACGTTGACGCACTACTACGTGCAAGCCGTGGCGGGCCTGCCGGTTCAGATTCTCGATACGCGCAAGACAATTCCCGGCTGGCGACTATTGGCGAAGTATGCCGTGCGCCAAGGCGGAGGCCGCAACCATCGCATGGGCCTTTACGACATGATCTTGATCAAGGACAATCACTGGGCCGCTATGGATCATCCGTATCCGCTGGAGGAAACCTTTCGTTACATGCGCAAGCATCACCCCAAGATTCCCATCGAAATCGAGATCGACACGCTCGCTCAACTCGATGCCGCCCTCGTCGGCAATCCCGACATCATCCTCCTCGATAACATGCCGCTCGCCATGATGCGCGAGGCTTTTAAGCGGCGCAATCAGGCCGCGCCGGGCGTCCGGCTTGAAGCGTCCGGCGGCGTCACGTTGCAAACCGTGCGTGCCATCGCCGAGACGGGCGTCGATCGCATCAGCATCGGCGCCCTGACGCACTCGGCGCCGGCGCTCGATATCGCCTTGGATTACGGAACCTGATCGGATACGATGAGAGTGAATGGCGCCGTTTCTGAGCGAGGCGACGCATGACCTCCGTGGCTCCTATGGTTTCCCAGAGTGCCATGGAGTGAATTCGACAAATCCAGAACCGTGCCCTCGGCATCGACTCCAATCAAGCATGACGACATCGCCCAACGCCGTCTGGACGCTCGACACCAGGCATCTCGGCCAACGTGTCCACATCCATGATGCGCTCGACAGCACCAATACGCGCGCACTCGCACTCGCCGACGATTCGACGCGACACGGCCTCGTCATTCTCGCACGCCAGCAAAACGCCGGCCGCGGGCAGTATGGACGCTCCTGGCACGCGCCGCCGGGCAGCAGCGTACTCATGTCGCTGTTGCTGTTCCCGCCTGCCGAGTTGCGCCGTCCCGCTCTGCTCACCGCCTGGGCCGCCGTTTCGGTGTGCGCGACGATTCTCAAGCTCACGAATCTTCAGGCGCAAATCAAATGGCCCAACGATGTGCTCATCCGCGGCAAGAAAGTCTGCGGCATCCTCATCGAGCAGCGCACGACCGGCAACGCCGATTTCCCGCTCGCGACCATCGCCGGCATCGGCCTGAACGTCACGCAATCGTCGGACCTGTTCGATCAAGCCGGCTTGCCCGACGCCGGCTCTCTCGCGATGATGGCGCAGACGTCGTTCGCATTCGAGGATGTCGCCAAGGCCCTTATCCACGAGCTGGATGCGCAATACGCCGCCCTGCTTGCCGGCGACTTGCACACGCTCGAAACGCAATGGAAACGGCGGCTCGGCTTGCTTGGCAAACTGGTGATCGTTGAAGGTGTTCAGCAATCCATTCGCGGCCGACTGGTGGATGTGGGGTTTGCTGGGATCGACCTTGAAATCGAGACGGGCGAAACGATGCGCCTGGCGCCGGAGTCGGTGCGGCATCTTCACGCCGGAATGTGAATGGCGTGCGTCCCAAGGTGGGCATTACGGCGCCGTGGCGTCAGGCGAGCGCTAAACGAATACGGCTATTGGATGGCCGGGATCGTCTTCCCCTTCTTGGCGAGGATCTGCGCCAGCGAATCGACCGACAGGCGCGGCGCGTCCAACAACAAGCTGATCATCTCGGTACGGATCAACTCGAAGACGTCCTCGCCCGTCCAGCCGGCTTCGGCGAGCTGCTTGGCCAAGGAATCCAGGCACTGGTCGCGTAGTTGATCGGTGCGGCGCGAGATCGTTCCCTCGTGCACCTTCAAGAACTGGGCAACTTCGCGCTGGCTCAAGCGATAGCGGATGCGCAGGCCAAGCAACAGCACTTCGTTATCGTCGACGGTCGCCAGCCACGCACGGGCGGCGTCGGCGAAGACCTCACGCCAACGCGGATCGATTTCGCTTCCCGCCGGCATCGGCATCGCCAGGTCGTCGTCGGGCAGCGCCTGCGCCATGGGATGCTTGCGTAGCTGCGAGATGTGCCAATTCTGAAAGACGCGGATCAACCACGGCACCAGCGGCCGTTGGCCGTCGAAGCGGGCCATCACCGGCAGCGCGCCTGCCGTCTCGGCAATACACAGATGGCCCCAGAAGTCGGCGACGGCAGTGTCTTGACGCTCCTCATCGCGCGGAAAAAGTCGGACGGCGCGGGCGCGCAGGGCGTCCATTAGCAGACAGTCGCTGCGGCCGGCGCGCGACGCAAACAGTTGCTCCCAGGCGCTGCGATTGCCTTCGAGACAGGCGGACGCGAGAAACCAATCGAGCGGGTAGAGATTGTCGAGATAGGCCTCCCAGGCGAGCGGCGTCTCGACCTTCTTCTGATAAAGCTCGAATGTGCGTTGCAAATGTTGCTGGCAGCGCTCCGGCGGCAGATTGACTGCGGGACGTTGCAACCGACAGAAGTAGTAAAGTAGTTCAACGCGGGGGCCAGGGTTGATTGGCGCTCGTTCGGGCATCCGATTTATCCTGTTGCCGTCTGCGGCTTAGCATGCTACGCCGCAGACGGCGAATTCGTTTACTTCTGCGGGACGAACACGATTAACTCGATTCGGGCTGTCGGCAGCTTTTCGGTCTCCGGGATCGGCGTCGGCGTGGTACCGCAGCCGATTGCTTTGATCGGGCGCGTGTTCCAGTACCACCAGCCAGTGCGATGAACCTTCTGCGTGCGCAAATGGTCCATCACGACTTCGCTCTGCTTCTTCGTGACGGCGTGCGCGAACTCCGGATTTTGGTTCGGCGCCGCAAAAGACGCAATCAGCAATTCAGACAGCGCGTACTTCTGTTCGTTTAGCCAGAGGGCCCCATCGTCAAGACGCTCTTTGCCGCGTGCGGTCAACACGGCCTTGCCCGGCTCGAAAAGATCGGCCTCGGCGTACCACATGCGATAGCGTTTACAGTCTGGGCGGATCAGTTCCTTGTTGTGATCGACCACGTAGCTGCGCACCACCGGCAACGCCTTGATCGCATCGGAATTCTGCTGCACGGAGTTCACCATGCGGCGGACTTCCTGCACCGACTGGACGATCTCGGCATGCACCTCGCCCGATTTGACGAGCTTGCCGAGCGTGCCCTCGCCGTTGCGGACTTCGTGGATGGCCGACTTCACAAGCGTCAGCGTTTCGGTCAGTTCATTATAGAGCGCTTCGTTCTTGACGAGCTTGCCGAGCGTGCCGTTTCCCTTTTCGATGCTGTCCAATGCGGCGTCGGCCTTGGTCAGAACGGCGTTGAGCTTGCGTGCGGAATCGATGAGATCCTGGGTCGCGCCCTTGTTGCCCTTGAGTGCCTGCATGCCTTCGTCCACTTCGATGAGGAGCTTGTTGAGCTTGCCCGCGGCCTGGGCGATGCCTTCGAGAACGTCGGGTTGAACGTCGGCACGCAGCTCGCCGAAGTCGTCGATCGGCTTCGCGCTGGGAGAGCCGGGGAGAATGCGGACGACTTTGCCCGCGAAGAGACTGTCGGACGCAATCTGCACCTTGGCGTCTTCGCACACGAGATGGCGATGCTTGCCGGCAATACGAAGCTGGAGCTTGACCTTGCCGCCGGGCGCGTCGGGAGAAACGATGGCTTCGATCTCGCCGGCGTCGATGCCCTGGATACGGATGCGCGTGCCCTTTTCGACACCGTTGATGTCATCAAAGCCGACGAGGACACGAAGGTTATCGGAGCCCCAACCGGAGTGTTCGTTGAGCGTCACGAGCGCGATTCCGCCCAGCCCAACCGCGACGACGACGAGGATGCCCAAGAGCACGGCCTGCAATCGAGTAAGCTGACGCGACACGGCACACCTCCGCGGATGTGTTGATGCAAACCCCTTCCATTATACCCGTTCCGCGCAGTGGAAATGCGAATTCACCATCAACTGATGAAACTGAAACTCATGGGATATTCGTAGTCCTCGCCGCGCGAGGCCGCCATCGCGCCCTGGATGGAAAAGATGATGGTGATGGGCGCCAGGACGATGGACAGAAAACCGCAAGTGCAAACGAAGCCGACCAGGTGAGCGATCAGTACGGTGATGGCGAAGTTGAGCGCCTGTTTGCCATGTTCGTCGATGTAGCGCGACTCTTCTTTCTTGATTATCCAGATAATGAGCGGCAGGAGAAAGCCGCCGATGATACCGCCGAGGTGGCAGAACATGGCCATCTGCTTTTCCTCGTCATTCGGCCTTCCACCCTTCTTCTTTTTCTTCTTCTTACGCGGGCGATCGTCTTCCTCGTCGTCGAAGTCGTCATCGTCATCTCGTGCCATGGCGCGGATACTCCAGATTATGATCGCCAAGGTGAAATTATAGGGACTGGGGATAATTCGTAATTTTCTTCGTTCTGTATGATTGCAGATTTTACACGACGAAATTGTAAGATTCGGCAAAATCGACGATCTGGGGTAATTGGCCTTTTTCGTGGGATCGATTGTGATATAAGCCCTGCGTTCTTGAAGCCGGAAAAAACTCGAAAAGAAGAGGACTTGCAATATGGACAATAAAGCGCGATGGCGATGGTTCCTGTTGGCGGGCGTTGTGGCCTGGCTCGGCGTGACCCCCGGGCACGCGGGGGCGGACAACTGAGGGCCGGCTGGCTGTCCGCCACCGGTCGGTGGCTTTCCGAGGTTCGTCATCCCCAACGCCATGCCTTTCATTGCGCCGCCGCGTGCCACGCCCATGCCCACCTATGAGCCGATGCGAGCACCGCAGGCAACACAATGGCAAGTGCCGAGGCCCGCACCCATTCAGCAACCGCCACTCGGTATCGCGCGCGGCGTCTCGCAGGAGCCGACGGCGCCGGCGAAGTTCGTGCTCCCCAGCCCGCAAGCGCTGGGCGTATCCACGACGTTCAACCTACCCGCCGCCCCCGTTGCGGCGCCGGTCGACTGGAATCAGATTCAAGCACGCATCGAAAGACTCGGCGTCCTCAAATACGAGAAGGAGCGCGTCGGCCCCGACCTCATCCGAGTACGCTTGGTCCTCCCCACCGCCGATCCGACGCTCGGCCAGCCCGTGAGCGCCCAAGGCGCGACGGAAGTGGCCGCCATCCTGCTTGCGTTAGATCAAGCCGAGAACTGGATGCAAAAACATTGACGAACGTCAAACCACTCGTTTGCGGCAGCCAACGATCTCACGCTGAATCCCACGGTATCCCGTGGGATTTTGCTTTTTTGGAAAGCCAGTTGCTTACCTCGCATCGTCGGATTATCATCATCAAGGTCGCTGACATTCACCATCCCTCGGGGGTACTCATGTTTGCAAAGCAACGAATCTTGTACATCATGGCGGGCGCAGTCCTGCTCGGCCTGACCTGGGGGCTGATCGACCCGCGCGGCCCGGCAGTTCAGGCTCAGGAAAAGGACAAGAAGGAAAAGAATCCGCTCGAAGGCAAGAAGGGCAAAGCGATCGGCATCCTCACGGAAAAAGGCCCTAACTTCATCGAAGTGAAAGCCGACGGCGAAGAAAAGGGACGGCGCTACGTCCCGCAGTGGGTCGGCGGCGCCCCCGCGAAGGGCGGCGGACCCGACAAGAACATGCTCAAGATCTTCAGCGAGTTGAAGGTCGGCAGCCGCATCGAAGTCGAATGGCTATTCGAGGAAAGGCTGCGCGCGCTGGGCGTCAAAGTGCTCAAGGCGCCGGCCAAGAAGGAAATAGACAAGCAGTAATCGCGCAGGATGGCATTTACAATTGTCAATGAATACCTCCCGCCGACAAGTTTTTCATCCGTGGATCTGGAGTGATCGCATGCAATCTCACGTACTGGCGTTGAGCCTCGTCTTGACGTTCTCAAGCGCGGCCCTCGCGCAGACCCCCGCGACCAAACTCGCGCCGCAGAAGGGCTGGCTCAACAATCTGGACGCCGCCCGCGCCCAAGCACAGAAGACCGGCAAGCCGATGATGGTCGTCTTTCGCTGTGATCCCTGAGGCGATTGCCATGCGTTTGACCGGCAGGTTGTCGGTCTGGAGAAATTCGACGACGTCGCCGACGACTTCGTCCGCGTCCGTCTTTTGCGCGTTGAAAACGTGGACCTCAACGTTTTCGAGTTCGACTTTGACCTGACCTGGGCCGCGTTTCTGATGAACGCCAACGACAAGGTCTACGGCCGATTCGGCGGCCGCGACGCCAAGGGGGCCGACACGCGCAACTCGCTCGAAGGTTTGCGTTTCGCCATGCAGCAGGCGCTCACCGAGCATCGCAAGGCGCCGAACGCCAAGCCCGAGACGCCGTCGGAGAAGCCGCTGTACATCAACCAGGTTCCGGCCGCCAAATCGTATCGCGGCTGCATTCATTGCCATCAGGTCAAGGAGATCTTGCGTCAGGAAGCCATCAATACCGGGACGTGGAATCGCGATAGCATCTACACCTACCCGTTGCCGGAAAACGTGGGCCTCACGCTGGATCGCATCCGCGGCAATCTCGTCAACGACGTGAAGCCAGGGTCGCTCGCGGCCAAAGCTGGACTCAAGATGGGGGACGTACTGCAAACGCTCAACGGCGCTGCTGTGAATTCCTTCGCTGACGCCCAGCACGCGCTGCACAAGGCGCCCGCGAAAGGCACGATTCCGATCGCCTGGCAGCGTGACGGCAAGACGCTGAACGGAATGCTCCCCGTCAACGATGGCTGGCGGCGCACCAACGTCACCTGGAGGCCTTCGCTGCTCGATCTGTTGCCGGCGCTCACCGTCTACGGCAGCGACCTGACGCTCAAGGAGAAGAAGGCGCTCGGCCTGGATGAAAAGCGTCTGGCCTTCCGCCAGGAGCCGCCGGTTCATTCCGCCGCCAAGGCGATGGGCGTGCTGGAGAACGATGTCATCCTGGGCATCGATAACAAGGCGTTGGAAATGTCGATGGAGCAATTCCTCGGCCACGTGCGGCAGAACTATCTGGTGGGCGAAGCGGCGACGCTCAATGTCTTACGCAACGGCAAGCGCGTGGATCTCAACGTCAAGTTGAAGTAGACGCCCTCCGTAGGGCGAACGACCTCGTGTGCCTATGATAGTAGGCAAGTGAGGCTGCTTGCCCACGGAGACTCTCATGGTCGTCTGGACGCTTGCGAAAAAAGACCTACGCCTGCTCCTGCGCGATGCGCGGGCCCTCATCATCCTACTTGCGATGCCCGTCATCTTCATTCTCGTGCTTGGCATCTCCCTCGGCGAAAACTTCGGCAAGAAGCCGGCCGAGGGGCTGCGCGTCTCCGTGGTCAATGAGGACCAAGGCATCGGCAAACACAAGAGCTGGCTGCCGGAGGAGACGTGGTCGAAGCTGCTTTTGCGCGATCTCAACGAGTCGGCGGACATTCGCGTCGAATTCCTCGAGAATCGTGCGGAAGCTGAGCATCTCGTGCGCACCAGCAAACGGGCGGCGGTGCTCGTCATCGGCAATAAATTCAGCAAGCGAGTCGAACGCTGCTCATTCCTGGCGTCCGGTTGGAGCGATCACTTCAACATCCTGTGCGCTTATCCGCAGCCCGGCGATCCGATTGCTCTGGCCCTGCGCGGCCTGTTCGACGAATCACAAGACCTGCTGCCGCTTTATTATCACGACGGCATCAATCCTTTCCACCGCGACGGCGTGCGGCTCGAATCGCTTGGCGTGACGGTCTTGAAAGATGAGACGCAGCAGACGGCCGCCGCCATCATCGATCAGGTCGCGCAAGGCAGCCACCTGCGCGTTATCATGCCGTGGATGATCGGGCGGGCGTTCGAGAAGATCGGCGATCCGACGTTCCTCACGCTCCTGGCGCGCGAAGAGCAGCTACCGGGAGCGGTGAAGATGTTTCTGACCAGCCCGTTCGTATCTGCCCAGCAGAAGAAACAGCTCAGCGCCGGCTTGCAAAACTCCGTGCAGAATCTCTTCCCGCGCTACAATCTCACGGCGAAGACGTGGGCCGCCTTGACCAAAGAGCACGAGATCACGACCGACAAATCGACGATGAACACCGCGTATGCCGAGGACGGCAGCGGCTGGCTCAAACGCGGCGGCTCGCGCTATCAACTGCTCGTGCCGTCGTATCTGGTGATGTTCGCCTTCTTCCTGGTGCTGACGGCCGGCTGGCTGTTCGTCAGCGAGCGCCGGCAGGGGACGCTGAAACGGCTGGTCGTCGCGCCGTTGACGAAGGGGCAGATCCTGCTCGGCAAAATGCTGCCGTGCCTGTTCATCTCGCTCTGCCAGGGCTACTTCTTGCTCGGCGCGGGGAAGCTGCTCTTCGACATGAACTGGGGCCCGGAACCGTGGTGGCTGGTTGCCGTGGTGGCGTCCACATCATTCGCGGCGATGGGGCTGGCGATGTTGATCGCGTCCGTGGCGCGCACCGAGTCGCAAGTCGCGATCTATGGGACGCTGCTGGTGCTTGTCCTCGCGGGACTGTCGGGCTGTCTGATGGGGGATCGCCATACGTGGACCGATCAGATGCAGCACATCAGCCGCTTCACGCCGCACGCCTGGGCGCTCGACGCGTATCGGCAGCTCTTGACCACGACGGGACCGGATCAGGAGATTGTCGGGACGGCGTGCGGCGTGTTATGCGCGTTCGGCGGCGGGTTGATGGCGCTGGCGTGGTGGTGTCTGCGGCTGGATGGAGAATAGGTGTGTTGGTTTAGCGCTCGCGTGTAGATCGCGAATCGCTCGACAACGCACTGCGAGCGCTAAACAATTTTCTGCATGAAACCATCACTTCTCGACGACCTTGTACGTCAACACCGCCTGAAATTCCGAATCGAGCGGTCGCTGCAAACACAATCGCAACTCGCCAGGCTCAGGACGGATGCCGCCTTCAAAACGCGTGCCGTTCTTGTGCAGCAGGAACCACGAACCGTTGTTCCATAGCGCCATTTGGGCAACATCGGCCGCCTCGATGACGAAGAAATGCTCGCCGCGGCACGTAAGGGATGCGCCCGGCGTCGGCGCCATGATAACTTTGACCTTGCCCGTCTGCAGGAAAAACTGCGTAGTCGCCGAGCCGACCGACCGCCGATACTCCGGCGTCTTGATCCTCTGCGCCTGTAAATCGGAGCGGACCCCCATGTGTAGGAACTTGGCGTTCGTCAACGGCGCGGCGTCGAATTGGGCCGGAGTGATCGGCACGCTCAGCAGCTGCCAGCGTGGGTCCAAAGGTATATGGGTCAGTATCATCTGATGCGGCGCGGCGAGGAAATACTGGTCCCGGCACATGCGGTGCCAGCGTTGGCCCTTGATGTAACCGGCGCCCCAGGTCGTGTCCACGAAGAACCAGTAGCCGTCCACGCGAACCGCATTCCAGGCATGCTTCACCTTCGTTAGCCGACCTTCCTCGGTGTGATGCTTCATCTTGGCGTGGCCGTGCAGAGTCACCACTTCGAGTCCCGCCCGCCGAGCCAAGGCCTCGTACAGGTTCGCGTAGCCGAACGCGGTCGCCTCTCGATCCCGCAGCACGGCGTCCGGCTGCAATTCGCCGGGATGACCGGTGAAATGGGCGTCGGCATTGAAGCGGATGCGTTCGCTCATCCAGCGGAAAATCGCGCGGGCCTTGTCACGCTCGGTTTTGGCTGGTTGTGCCAGATATGCCGCCAATTTGTCCAGCGATTCCTCGGTGTCCTTCGGCGCCGCGAGCGCATGGCGATCGATCGCTTCATACGGTCCAGCCGGTTGCGGCGCGACAGGCGGCCGCGCGGTTCCACCCGCATGCGCAATCGTGCCGATGGTGCACAGGATGATTAGGGCCAAAGACGACACGGACGGCGGCATATTCGGCATGGTTGACACAATACCAATTGCAGACAGCGATAGGCGCATGGGAGATTTCTCCCGCTTTGAAATGATCTCCTATCTATCTCTACCACACTTGTGAAGGCAATGAGACAATTGGACGCGCGCGGGGATGCAAGTGATTGGCGATCGGCATGTTACGATGGGAAAAAACGCTTCGTTGGCGCAGCCGCGCGAGAACGCTTAATACGTTAGGCCCGCACCGTTTCCTTCAGCAGCCCGTAATTGCGCATCTTGCTTGTTGAGCGTGACGCGGCTGATGCCCAGGGCGTCGGCGGCGCGGGTGCGATTGAAGCCGCTGTTTTTCAAGGCCCGATGGATCACGCCGCGCTCCGCCAGATCGCGCTGCTCGTGCAGTGAGTCGCCCAAGATGGGCGTCTCCTCGATCGGCGCCAGCATCGCTTTTTGAACGGAGTCCGGCAACTGGTGCAATAGCAACTCCGGGCCGTTCGCCATCAGCACCGCCTGCTGCATGACATTCTCCGTCTGCCGCAGATTCCCTGGCCACGCGACCGCTTCAAGTGCGACGATGGCTTTTGCTCTTCGTACTTGGCATCGTTTTTTCGGCGGGCTAGGCAAGGAAAACTCGCAATAGCCATTCGGACAACAACAAGATCGCCAGCCCGGTTAACGCCATGGATAGCCGGCAGCCATTGATGCGCAACATCACGTCGGTCGTCGAAAGGTTGCCGTACTCCTTGATCATCCAGAAGCCGCTGTCGGCCGGCTGCGTGCCGACGGTGACGCCGCACGCCACGGAGAGTACGAGCAGCGTTTCGCGTCCGGGCATCGACGCCGCGAGCCCCGCCAGCAGCGCCGACGCCGTCAGGATGGCCGCAGTCGCCGAGCCGAGCGCGATCCGTACTAAAGCAGCGATGCAGAACGCGACGGCAACCGGCGAGAGCGGCAACAGCAACATCTGCCGCGCGAGGTAATCGCCCACGCCGGTCGCCTGGATCACCTCCTTGAACCCGCCCGCTGCCCCGAAGAGAAAGACCATCCCGCCGACCTCGATCAGCGCGTCGCCAATGAGCTTGGCCAATTGCTTGTGTGACTGGCCCTGGCGCAGCCCATAGCTCCACAGCGCCAAGGCCATCGGCACGAATAACGCTACCGTCGGCTTGCCGAAGAATTGCAGCCAATCGAGGGCACTGTGATTCAGCCAGCGCAAAAATGCGGGCAGGTCGTTCGCATCGAAAAGTGTCCAGGTCATGCGTTCGGGCAAGAGATGCAGGTCTTGCAACAACTTCGCCCCAAAGCCGGCGACACTCAAGACAAGCGGCGCGAGGATGATCGTCAAGGCCAGCGCGAACGATTGCGCGCCGCGCGGGGCCGGTTTCGCGAGGTGCTCAGCGGTTGTGAATTGCCCTTGCGCGTCCGGCTTCGTGGTGTCTGCCGACATGTTTTCCGGCGCCGTGACGAACTGCCGTTGTGCCCAGAATCGCCCCGGCCCGAACCAGCCGACGAGCGCCAAGGGAAAGCTGAGCGCGATGCCGAAGATGATCGTCTCGACCATGACGCGATCGGCCGCCCGCCCTGCCAGCGCGTTGACCGCCCCGACGATGCCCGGATGCGGCGGCACAAGCGAATGCGTGATCCCCAGACTGAACGCAAGGGGCAGCAGAAAGAACAGCAAGCTCCGTTTCGTCTCACGCTGCAGCCGCCACACGATCGGGATCAGGACGAGAAACCCGACGTTGAAGAGGATCGGAATGCCGACGATGAACGCCGCGATCAAGACCGCGAACGACGTATTCTTCTCGCCCAGGGCGTGGATCAATCGGCGGGCTATCAACTCGGCGGCCCCCGAGACTTCGAGCAGCCGGCCCAGGATGGCCCCGAAGGCGAGCAGGAGCAGGACCTCGCGCAAGATATCCGCGATGCCCTTGTGAATCGAATCAAGGACCTGCGCCGGCGCCAACCCGGCCGCCAGCCCCAGGCCGAGGCTGACGACGAACAGCGCCAGAAACGCGTGTACCTGCCAGCGAATGACAAGCGCCAAGAGCGCGATCAGCGCCGCCGCCGCACAGAGTCCAGGCCATAGGTCGTTCATTCCTGCACCGCTCGCTCTTGTTCCCGACGCCGTGTTTCACCTACACTAACCAGGTCACCCTCATCGCTCCGTGGATCGACCCATGAACGCCAACGAAGCCTGGATCGCCCTATTTCGTCGCATCCCCGGCCATTTGCACAACACGCTGGCGTTGGGCATCACGACCGGCGCCGAGATCGTCCTGCAGAAGATCGTCAAGCTGGAACCGGATTTCATGATTATCCGCGGCCGACTGGCAGGTACCCAAGACTCCGGCCGTGTCGTGATCGTTCCCTATGAGCAGCTCACCTTCGTGGCGATCCAGCATGATCTCAAAGACACGGAAGTCGAGACGCTATTCGGCAACGGGGCGCCTCGCGCGGTCACCGATCCGCCGAACGCCGCGCCGGAACTCGTCGCGGAAGACGCTACGGTAAACGAAGAACAGCCCCCGGTCAACCCCGTGAAGAGGCCGGCGCCGGTTTCCCAGTCGGCGCTGGCGGCGAAATTACGCGATCCCTTGAAGGACTTCGGAAAATAATACCGCTAGCGGCGTAGCGCCCATATGGCGTCGCGGGAACGCTAAACCGAAAATCGGATTGGAGGAAGCAAATGGCGTTAACGATCCCTGCGCGCCCGCTCGGCAAGACCGGTCGACCCGTCACGCTGTTCGGCCTCGGCGGCGAAGGCGTCCTGCGCACCTGGGGCCGCGAACGCGAGGCGGCGCGCGTCATCAGTCGGGCGCTCGATCAAGGTGTCACCTATTGCGATTCGGCCCCGGCCTACTCCGGCTGCCTCGATTACTTCGGCGCGACTCTCGGCGAACGCCGTCAGCAAGTCTTCCTGGCGTCGAAAACGCACGACCGCACCCGCGATGGCTCCCTGCGCCTCCTTGATGACACCCTGCGCCGCGCCCGCACCGATCATCTCGACCTTTGGCAACTGCACGACTTGCGCAGCCTCGATGATCTCGACCACATCTTCGGCAAAAGCGGCGTTCTCGAAGCCTTGGTGCAAGCGAAGGCGGAAGGTCGCGTCAAACACCTGGGCATCACTGGGCATCACGATCCAGCCATACTTCTCGAAGCAATGCGCCGTTTCGCGTTCGACACGGTGCTGGTCGCGCTCAACGCCGCCGACGTGCATCGCCTGCCGTTTGTCTCGACCGTGGTCGCGGAAGCCGTCAAGCAGAACATGGGCGTCATCGCGATGAAGGTTTGCGCCCAGCGCCGCGTCCTCGCGCGGCTGGCAATGAGTGAGGCGCTGGGATATGTGTGGTCGATTCCGGGGGTGAGCCTCGCGATCGTCGGCTGTGAGACGCCGGCGGAAGTGGACGAGAACGCGGACATCGCCCGCGCGTTTCAACCGATGGCGGCAGAGGGGATGCGCGAACTCGAAGCGCGCACGAGTCGCGATGCGCTGGCCATGGGATACTTCAAACGTGGTCTGTGAGTTTAGCGTTCGCGCAGCGCCGCGCGAACGCTAGATAAATACGGGGCCTATCGATACACCAGCACGCTATACTTGTAGGTCAGCTTGCGTTCCTCGCCCGGATTCAGGCTGACCGTCCACAGCGCCTCCTGCACGCGATTGATGTCCTCCAGGCTCTCCTCGCGCGTCACCAACTTCGGCGCGCCGTCGATCTCGTGGATGATGCCGCGGATCGCGTGGCGGATGTGCATCTTGATCGGCTGGGCGCGGTGATTGCTCATCGTCAATTCGCCCTTGAGATACACCTTTGAATAGTTTTTATCATCGACAACGACCCGTTCGTTTGGCTTCGAGTCGGCCTGCTCCAGGCTGCGTGCTCGGATGCTCAAGGAACGCGTGATGCGCAGGTTCGCTTCTTCTCCGACGTTTGCCCAGTAGCTGGTGCGCTGGCCGTTGAACTTACCGTTCTCGACGACCAGCGCCGGCGCGGTTGTCATCGGAAACTTGAAGGGGTTCTTGAAGAGCAGAATATCCCACATTTCGTCCTTCTGCTCGCTGCGCGTGCTGCCATGCTTTTTGGCGACAGGGCTGGTGCCGACCGTCCATTCGACAATGCGTTCGTAGTCGGCTTTCGCCTTGCCGACGGTAAGCGAGATCGACTCGTCGCGCAGCAACGTGCGTTTGCCGATCGACTCGAAGTGGAGATCGACGCCTTCGCCGGCGGGGATGGCGCCGGCGTTGATTTTCGGGCGGACGAAGGTCTCGAAATTGCTCACCACGGTGTTATTGAAAAGGTTCTGACGTAAATTCGCGTCGTCATGAGGCGCGTGATGCCGGCTCGAAATTTCCTGGAAGAACTTCGCCCAGGTCGTGCGCGCCGACAGCGGCGAGGTCACGCTGGCGAATTCGACGCTCGGAAAGCCGGAGATCAGCTTGATCTCGGCATCGTCCAGGTCGGTCAACTCGTTGCGGATGACGGCGGCCATCTCAATCGCCAACGACTTCTTGTCGGAGATGTCGACGTGATAGCTCGGCGCCCAGGCCAGGCCGTTGGTAAGATAAGTCACGTAGACGACCGGTTTCTTCGCTGTCTTTTCGACTTCGAGAATCAGCACCGGCTTGCGTTGGACGATCTTGTCGCCGGCGTCGTCCACCTGCACCATGGCCACGTCGCCGGGGTTGACGTAAAGCCGGCTCTTCTCGGTCTTGACGATCCAGAAGTGCTCGTGATAGCCGGCGCGTTCTCCGACGATCAGCCCCTCCGGCATCTCCGGCTTGGCGAGCTTGACGAGCGTTCCCGTGACGGAAGGAATCTTGTCGTTGCGGAAGTGCAGCGTGACCTTCCTGCCCGCCAGATCGCTCTGCAGTTTCATGCCGCCTTCGACGTGCAGCGACGATTCGATTTCGCGCACCTTCACCGACACATCGACACGAGCGTTGGCTTCGATCCAGAACGAACCATGCACCGGTTCCGGCAACGCATCAAGCCGAAACGTGCCCGCTCCCGGCACTTGCACCGCGCGTTTGATGACAACGAGCCCATTTTTGAACAGGCCGACGGAGACGATCTTGCTCTTCACAATCGCTTCCTGCGCGACGGCAAGCGGCGCGACGGCAAGAGCGAGGATGCAGACGAGCAGCCAACGCATGGGAAAACCTCCTGCGAGTTTTGTAATGTGGGGGATCGCCACAAAAGACGAGACGGATAACGCGAAAGTTTGCATTCCAGCATCACCTTACACGAGCCGCAAACAAGAACCAATCACGAAAACACGAAAGAACGAAATCACGAAAAGAAAGTGGTTGATAATTGGCGCCAGGGCCGCTGTTCCAAAAATCAACGTCCATTTCCGTTTTCGTGATTCGTTCTTGTCTCGTGCAATATCTCCGCGGCCCCGAGTCATTTCTGGAGGATCAGTTTGCCGCGCCGTGTGATGCGCAAGCGATAGATTTCGCCTTCGTGTTCGATGCAGATCACACGCGCGCCGGCGAAGAGGTCTTGCGTCGAGACAACCTTAGGTGAATCTTCGGATTTGCCCAACGATGGTTTCGCTGGCTCGGGATATGGCTTGATCGGGTCAATCATGGCGGAACGTCCCCCCTTCCCACTCGGCGAGTAGCTTATTACTATTGAGACTTAATGTCAATAAAAAAGAATTGATTGGACGAGCGCAAATAATTGAGCTGCGCAATTACCCGAAAGCAATCCTGCGGGTGGCTAAGGCAAGGTCGGACAACTCCACGCAAATATGGCGACGCAAGAAAAACCAAGAACATTCAGAATCCCCATTGCCAACGCAAAAGCACTATTCTAATATGACTTAGTTGATATTGAGAATTAGTATCAACTAGAGGCTGCTCCGCCACCGCAGCGAGTGTTCCACTCGCGTCCGCACGCAACGCACCTCCCACCCAACTACTTTCTAAAAGGAGAGTGCGATGCGCACCGCATCCACGCAGGGGCGCGGCTCAATGTACCGAGCTGGCTTCACGCTGATCGAATTGCTAGTCGTCATCGCGATCATCGCGATCCTCATCGGCCTTCTCGTTCCCGCCGTGCAGAAAGTGCGTGAGTCTGCGTCGCGCATGCAATGCCTGAACAACCTCAAACAAATTGGCCTCGCCCTGCACACCTACGAGAATACCTTCAGAGGTTTCCCATCCGCGGCCGATTATCCCCTCGGTGTGACGGGCGATGCCTGGTCCGTGCAAGCACGCCTCCTGCCGTATATCGAACAGCAATCGCTACAGAGCCTATGCGACTTCACGAAGTCTTACAGCACACAAGGCGCCGTGACGCAGATGCGCATCCCCTTGTTTCAGTGCCCGACCGAAGCCAACAGCCGACCGCGGCCGGACGGCGCCATCACGCATTATCCGCTTAACTACGGCATTAACCTTGGCTCGTGGCAGGTCTATGATCCGCTGACCGGTTTGGGGGGCGACGGCGCGTTTACCATCAACTATTCCTTGCCCACCTCGGCCTTCATCGACGGCATGAGCAACACCATCGGCCTCGCGGAGGTGAAAGCCTTTACGCCTTACCTGCGCGACGGCGGCAGTCCCGCCAGCTCGACCGGGGCTCCCGCCACGCCGGCGGCCATCAGCGGCTTCGGTGGCAGCTTCAAAACCGATTCTGGCCATACCGAATGGGTCGATGCCCGAGCACATCAATCCGGTTTCACGACTGTCTTTCCGCCGAACACCGTGGTCCCCTACTCCAGCGGCGGCGTCAATTATGACATTGATTTCAACTCCAGCCGCGAGGGAAAAACGACCAATCGCACCACCTTTGCGGCGGTCACCTCGCGCAGCTATCACACGGCAATGGTCCATGTCGTGCTCATGGACGGCTCGGCACGCGCGGTTTCGTCGCGAATTGCAAGCCAAGCCTGGCGTGCGCTGGGCACGCGCGCGAGCGACGATGCTGGCAGTCTGGATTGACAGGCACGACGGCGCACACCTCGGCGACGGACAGCGACGTGATCCCCACCTCACGATTGCGGTTCGTTCGCCGAGATTCCTCTTGGCATCCATCCCTCTATCCAGGAAACTATCCTGGTACCAACTATTTGGAGGATGCTCATGAAACGACTTCTCGGATTGCTTACCGTTCTCGCGCTCGTCGCGCCGGTGCACGCCCACATCCTTTGGCTCGTGCCGACAAAAGGCCAAGTCACTCCGGTCCGTGCGACCCAGCAGGCCAAGCCCGACTCCGTCGCCACCAAGCTGCTCGCCGACGCACGTGCCGGTCGCGCCGTCTGGAACAACTTCCCCGGCTTCTCGGCTGACCTCGACATCAACGTCAACGGCAAGATCGCCAAGGGCAAGCTCGCGGTCGCGGCTAGCGGCAAGCTCGCACTCAAGCTCGAAGCCGACGACGGCGTGAAGGAATGGACACGCCGCACCCTGGCCTCGCTGGTCAGCCATCGCCTGCCCGGCACGGCCGAGGACACGCCGTGCGCCTTCATCGATTCGGTCGCGCAGCATCCGGCCGGCCGAGCGATTAAGGTGCTCAACGATGAGCTACATTCGAGCTACCGCATTCGCGATGGGCAGATTATCGAGGTCAATCGCGCGCTGAAAGACACACGTTTCACGATCACGGTGCTGGAGAACACCTGGAACAAAGAAAAGCAGTATTTGCCGGTGTCGTACGTCGTGAACACCTGGGACCTGAAGACGAATGCCCTGGTCAACTCCGTCGCGCATCACAACACATGGACGCGCATCGGCGCGTTCGACCTGCCCAAGACTGTGCGATCCGTCAATGCGAAGGCGGACCAGCTTGACAATCGACTCGTGACGTTTTCAAATTGGCAGCTGGCGAAGTGATCCGTGGCGAGGTAGAAAATTGCTTCGTTTAGCGTTCGCGTTGCAGCACCAAGCAATCGGCAATTTATCCCGAACGCTAAACGAAAGAATTGCAGCAGATTCATTCAACCGGAGATCCAACCATGAAACGCTGGTTTTATACACTCGTTCTCGTCGGTTTCGTCGCGACGCAGGTCGAAATCATCCCGGCCGATCTCTCACCCCTTCCCCCTCTCCCTCAGGGAGAAGGGGAAGGGGCGAGGGCGCCGGCCGACATCATCATCCATCATGCCAAGGTTCTGACGGTGGACGCGAAGTTCACGATCGCGGAAGCTATCGCGATCAAGGGGGATCGCATCGTGGCCGTCGGCGCCAATGAAGCCGTGCTCAAGCATGCGGGCAAGGACACGAAGGTGATCGACGCCAAGGGGCGCAACGTGCTGCCGGGGCTTTACGATAGCCACACGCATCCGACCGGAGCGGCTACCAGCGAGTTCGACGAGGAGCTGCCGTATTTGACGTCGCTGGAAGACGAGTTTGCCTACATCCGCAAGAAAACGAAAGAGCTGCCGGAGGGGGACTGGATCGTCCTGCGTTTCGCGTTTCCGACGCGCTTCAAGGAAGCCCGTTTCCCGACGCTCGCGGAACTGGACGCCGTCGCGCCCAAGCATCCGGTGCTGCACAACGCCGGGCCGGCGAGCATGGCCAATTCGATGGCGCTCAAAGTATCGGGCGTGACCAAGGAGACGAAGAATCCGTCCAATGGCGTCATCGTCAAGGATCCCAAGACCGGCGAGCTGACCGGCATGTTGCGCAACGCCGGCGGCGTTCTGAAGGTCGTCACCAAGACCAAGGCGAAAGCGGAAGATCGTCGTGAGGCCCTCAAGAAGCTGTTCGCCCTTTACAACTCGCACGGCATTACCAGCATCTCCGATCGCAGCTCGAGCACTGGCGCGTTCAACATGTATCACGATTTGCTCAAGACCAACGAGCTGACCGTCCGTGTCAACGTCTGCCCCAACTTCAGCCCGTCCGGCACGCGCGAACAGATCGCGCGCCGCTTCGATTCCTTGAGCGAAAAATCGAGCTTCGGCGGCCCGACCGGCAGCGGCGGCGTCTGGATCCGCATCGGGCCGATCAAGTTCTTTCTCGACGGCGGCATGCTCAACGGCACCGCGTATATGAGGAAGCCCTGGCCGCCGGGCGAAACATATCAGATCGTCGAAACCGATTATCGCGGCTTGCTCTTCACGTCGGTCGAGCAAGTCAAGATCCTGGCCGAGGAAGGCGCGCGCCGCAAGTGGTCCGTTACCGCCCACACCGCCGGCGAAGGGGCGATGGACGTTTTGCTTGACGGCTACGAGTTCGTCGATCGCATCGTGCCGATCAAAGACCTGCGTTTCTGCATCACGCACGCCAACTTCCCGTCGAAGCAGAATCTCGAACGCTGCCAGCGTCTGGGCGTCTGCGCCGACGTGCAGCCCGCCTGGCTCTACAAGGACGGCGCCACGCTCGACCGCGTCCTCGGCGCCGAACGCATCCGCTGGTTCCAGCCCTACAAGAGCTGGCTGAAATACACCACCATCGGCGGCGGCTCGGACCACATGATCAAGCTCGACCCGCGCAAGGCCACCAACCCGTGGGACCCCTGGCTCGGCATCGAGGTCGCGGTGTCGCGCAAGCTCGAAAACGGCAAGGTGCTCGTCCCCGAAGAATGCCTGACGCGCGAGGAAGCCCTGCGTCTGTACACGATCAACAACGCGTACCTGGGCCGCGAGGAAAAGGACAAGGGCACGCTCGAAGTCGGCAAGCTGGCGGACCTCATCATCATCGACCGCGATTACATGACGTGCACCGATTTGTCGGAGACGCGCGTGCTGACGACGATGGTAGGCGGCAAAGTGGTGTATGAGCGGAAAAACTAAGGTAGCTATGCACCTCCCGCACCTCCCCACTCCCCCTGATACTCAGCGGGAGAGGGGTTGGAGGTGCGAAAATGCAACCGTCGCCGGCTCGTTGTCTCGGCTGCGTTACGGAGTCGCGGCCACAAAATCCCGCCCACGTTGCCGGCGGAATTGTGGACTCAACACGACCGTTTCGAACAACACGGAAAATCGTCGTTCCGCACCCAGATTTTTCTGCATTTCCTGCAACAATGGCTCATCCGACAGCACCACCGATCGTCCGAGGGCGTAGCCCAGGAACTTGCGGCACAGGTTCCGCTCAAAGTCCTGCCGGCGACGCTTTCCAACATAGTCAATCAGCCCGGAAATTCCCTCGACCCTCACCCCTTTCCCCTCTCCCTCAGGGAGAGGGGAAAGGGGTGAGGGCGGCAGCGATCCGACGGTTTGGACGTCGCGGCCGCCGAGGTCCTTTTTCCGTGCCCGGCCAATCGCGTCAAAGCCCTCCATCGTCAGGCCGAGCCCGTCGAAATGGACGTGGCACATGGCGCAACTTCGCTTCGTCGTGTGCTGGGCGAGCATCTCGCGAATCGTCTTGGCGCTTTCTTTCTCCGACTTCGGCAACTCCGGCACGTCGGCGGGCGGCGGCGGGAAGTGCTGGCCGAGCACATGATGCACGACAAAGAACCCACGCTTCACGGGGCTCGTTCGTTGCCCCACGGAATTTCTCGCCAGAATCACCGGCATGCCGAACAGCCCGCCGCGGCCGATGTTCCGCAAGCCTTCGACGCGGTGCCATTCTTGGTTAGCCGGACGCGCGAGCGACGGATTCAGCCGTCCGTCGCTTGCGCGTTCGGCTAACTTGCGGAACTGTTTTTCAAGCTCGCCGCCATAGAACCGGGCGAGCGTTTCGTTGACGAAGGTCGCATCGCTGTGCAGCAGCTCATCGACCGGCTCGTCCTGCTGAATCAGATGCGTGATAAGCCGTGTTGGCTCCTCGAACATCGCTTCGCGCAAGGCGGCGTCGTAGCCGGGGAACGTGTTCGCGGGAATCGGATCCTTGGCCAGGTAATCGCGATAACGGAGCCATTGACCGAAGAATTCGCGGGAGAACGCCTCGATTTTCGGGTCCTTCATCATGCGCCGCACTTGCGCTCGCAACACCGCGTCGTCCTGGAGCTTTCCGGCACGCGCCGCCTTGAGCAATTCGTCGTCCGGCAATGACGCCCAGAGGAAATAGCTCAACCGTCGGGCCATCGCGTCGTCTGTCAGCGGATGAATGCCTTGTCCCGCCGGCGTGACGGGGGCGCGGTAGAAGAAGTGCGGCGACATCAGCACCGCCGTGAACGTGCCGCGCAGCGACGCTTCGACGCCCAGCCCTTGTTTGCGTAGACGCTGATAAAGCCCCCGCAGGGACTTGGTCTCCTCGGGACGCAACGGTCGCGAGAAAGCACGCTGTGCCAAGCGCTCCAGGTCGGCCAGCGCCGGCTCCTCGGCCTTCGTCAGATTCTGTTTGTATTCCGCGAGGCCGGCGCGAACTTGTTCGAAGAAACCGTGGATCAGGTCAAACTGAGGACTCGGTTGTTGCGGCTTAATTGCTCCGTCCATGAGTTTGACGCCTAGCTTTTCCAGATAAAGCCACTCGAACCTGGACAGCAATTCCTCTTCGACGAGCAGCGGATCCTCCGAGCGGAGAAAATCGAATCGCTTGTCGTGCAGCACGTGACGCTCGGCTCGTTCGAACCAGACGAAGCCGCGCAGCAACGTCTCCACGCTCTGGGTGACGAAGGCGAGTTCTTTCCAGAGGTAGTCCAGCTCTTTACGTTCGGCCTCGGCCAGCACGTTGTTGACGAGCGGCTGATCGTCGCGAAAAAAACCTTCGACGAGGTGAAAGCCCGCGGCCAAACCGCGATTGGCATCCACATAAAAGAAGCGATTGGGAAACGCGGCGCAGAATCGTTCGCCGGAGGCCGTGAGGTCCTTGGCCGCCTTGCTCTCGGGTTGCAGCAGCCATTCGACGGTAGCGCCGAACTTCGCAACAGGACGGGTGCCAACGGCGTGCTGGACCTGAACGGCTGCTTCCGGCGCCGATTTGCCGTCGAGTTCGCATTCAACGAGCAACTGTCTGCCTTGCAGCGCCGTGACCGCAGCGGGACTGAGCGAAATCTCGACGACGATAGGCGCCTGCACCGCGAACGAATCGGGATCCAGTTCGCCGCCTCGCGGGTGTTTGCCGAAGCCGAGGCGCCGCGCGACCTCGGGGGCTTCGCGTTCCAGCACTGCGCGTAACGATTCGACACCTTGGGTCTCGATGTCTTTCTTGTTTTTCGGAAGATTATCGGACTTGCTGAACAGGGGACGATGGAATATGACCACGCCGGGCGGCGCGTCGAAGGCCGGATCAACACGCAGATAGAGCACGGTCGCCGAGCGATTCTCTGCCTGCTTCAGTTGCAGCCGACCAAGCTTGAGCGTCTGCTTCGTCTTGAAGGTGCTGGGATCGAACTTGTCGCGCCCGGCTGCCACTTTGGCGCGCTTGGCGAGATGACTGATCGGCCAATTCCCGGCGTCGGCCTGGATCAGGGATGGCTCCTTTTGGCCAAGCCGAGTCCGCATGAAGGCGATGAATCGTTCGCACTCCGCCAACTCCTGCGGAATGCCGCCGGCTTTCACGGGGGCTGGAACGGCGTCCCACATGGCGCCAAGTTGCTTTAGATACCCGGCGCCGGTCGTCGCTTCGTCAAGTGTTTTCGAGACGAGGGCGAGATACTTGCCGCTCAGCTTGCGCCGGGCCGCCCACTCTCCCAGGCTCACTCCACGCTCGACTTCACCGCGATGCCGATAGCGCCAGGCTGCTTCCAGATAGTCGCTGATGCGCACATCATGCTGGCGGTAGAAATCAATGATCGCCTGCTCGGTAAGTTTCGTGCGTTCGGCGTAGGAGGTGACCGGAAACGGCGCGAACGTCATGCCGCTTGGTTTCAGCACGAGATGGTCGGAGACAAGCTGCGCCGCCCCGAGATACTTGTTGAGCAAGCTCGGCGTCATGGCGAGCACTTCGCCGGTGTTGTTGAATCCTTCGCCGCCGGCCGGATCGACAGGGAACTCCTTGGTCGCGTGGATCGCCATGCCGGTGAGATCCCGAATCGACAGATCATATTCCGTGTTGGAAAGCCGGCGCGGCAAGACGACGCCGGGATCGCCCGCGTGCTTCTTCGCCTCGACGAGCAAGATCGCCTCGATGGCGCCGGCGACCGCATCGCGCTCCTGCAGCGTCGGCTGAAGCTTGTGGTCGCTCGGCGGCATCTCGCCTTTGCGAACGAACTCGATGACGTTGGTCCAGCGGCGGAAATCAGTCGTGACATCGCCGTCCCGAGCGTAACGCGTGAGATCCAGTTCGCCCTTGGCCTGCTTTTTGTTGTGGCAAGTGTGGCAGTATTTCTTCGCAAATGGTTCAATCTTCTCTTGAAACACGTCGGCCCGCGCCGCCGGAGCGAGAGCGCCGAGGACGAGCAGAGCGAAATGGCCGAGCGAGGCGTTCCAAAGTCGTGAGCGCACGGTTGCTGTCTCCAGGGGAGGGAAATTCAACTTGCGGCGACGGCGGGACGGACGAATACTCTCAAAGTATACCAAAGCCGAGCGTCCCAGGCGCGAGCTGGCGGAAAAAACGGGATCGACATTCCTCTGAATCTCACGCTAGGTGCGCCAAGCAAGGCGATCATGCCGCAAATCCCACGTTCCGTTGCGTCCGGCGCATTGCTACTCGGCACGACAAGGGCCTACGTCGGTGTTCACGACGACTTGACCCCGTCAGCAAACACCGGGGACGCCGACACGAATTGATGGTACGGGGGCCGACGACGCAAAAAGGCGCCCTTGACTACTTTCTCTCCGGCGGCAGTTCGCGAAATTCGGCCTGGGGATCCACGTCGCCGCGGTCGATGCGCGGCTGCGGGTCGCTGGCGTCGGCCTTGCGATAGAGGAGGCGCACGCCGCCGTGGAGGCGCTCGACCTTCAGCGAGCCGTCCTTCGTCAGCGTGATGTCGAGCTGCGTTTGCGGGCCATTGACGGCGCTGCGCAGCTCCACGTCCTTGGCGATGATGCGCACTTTCGCGCTGCTGTTGATGCTCGAGGCGTCGCGCCCTCTGAAGAGCACCTTACCTGCAGGCGCGTCGATCTCAAGCTGGCTGCGGTCGTTGAGTTCACCGGCGAATTCGATCGTCCCCTGCGGCGCGTGCAGCTTGACGGTTGAACCGCTATTGATCGAGCCGGCCAGGATGATCGCGCGGGCATGCGCTTCGGAAGCGTCAATCAACGAACCATTGTTGACGTCCGCGATCTTGACGGTGTGGGCCTTGCCGAGCGTGATCCGGGCGCCGCTGTTGATATTGCCGACGAAGATGACCTCCTGCGCTTCGAGCCGGGAAGCGTCGAGGATGGAATTTTCATTGGCGCCGGCGATCTTGAGCGTCTTGACCTTGCCCAGCAAGGTGATCTCTTTGCCGCGATTGAGAACCTCCACGTTGAATTCGCCGTCGGGATCGTTGATGCGGAAGAGATTGCCCAGCACGACGAGCTTGACGGGAGGCGTCTTCGCGTCATCCTTCGGTTCGACCTTTGGTTCCGCCTTCGGTTCGACCTTGGGTTCCGCCTTCGGCTCGACTTTCACCTCTGCCTTGGCAATCTCTTGCTTCTTCTCCTCTTGTTTTTTCTCCTCCGGCATCTTCGCCACGGACGTTGCGTCGCTCTTCTTCTCCTCTTGTTTTTTCGTCTCACGTGGGTCGTTGACTTTTTTATCATTCCGGTCGGTGGGCCGGTCTGCGTTCGCCGGCGGCTTCGGCATCGGTTTCTTGACCAGCTCGGCGAGCTTTTTCGGCTCTTCCTTCTTCTTGGGCAGTTCGGCGAATCGTTCGGTTTTTGGTGGGATGGTCGTGGTCTGATCGCTATCTCCCAGCAAATAGAGCATGGCGACGACCAGGCCAATGGCAAGACCAGCCAACCCGATTAGGCCACCGACGATGGAGAGGTCTCTTTTCATGGGACATTCTCGGCAATGGTTGGAGAAGCGATGAGGTGGATTATACGCCGTGCGGACAGGATTGACTCATCCGAGCGTGACTGGGTTGGGGTACAGTTTGCCACGCTTCTTGAGGTCCGGTCACTCCGTGACCGGCAATCCTTCCGTTCATGAAGTGACCGGACCTCAAAAAAACCAGCGAAGAGACACTCGGCAGCCTTTGCTGACGCTCTGGTTGGGACCGATATTGCAAAGGTTGCCGCGATGATTGTTCTTTAGGAAAAATTTACAAAATCTGCTTACGAGGAAAATAGCAGCGCCGCGCCTTCGTTTGAATCCGCAACTATCGTCCAGGCCGTAGCTTCGGGCTGAGATTCGCCGAAAAATGCGCGCGGGTTGCAAGCTTGGCTCAAGTTTTGCCTTTAGAGTGGAAGCAGATATTTCTCTGCGCTGGATGAGCGACCACCGGAGGCTGGGTAATATGAAGAAGCGAATCGCACTGTTCTTGGTCCTGGCCGCGGTCTCCTCCATGGGGGCCGATATTCGCACCGCCAACTTCATCGTCATCTCCGCCAATCCGCAGGTCTGCAAGCAAGTCGGCGAATGGGCCGAACGCTATCGCAAAGAGAAGGCAATCCAATGGCTGGGCCGCGAGATGCCGAACTGGCCCCAGCCGTGCCCGTTGCGTGTGAATGTGACGATGGAAGCTCCCAGCGGGGAGACCGTATTCACCTTCGGCGGCGGGCGCGTCACCAGCCAGGAAATGACTATTCGCGGGCCGCTCGATCGCTTACTCTACAGCGTGTTGCCGCACGAGATCACTCACACGATCTTCGCGCATCACTTCAAGACGCCCGTGCCGCGCTGGGCCGATGAAGGGGGTTCCGTCCTGTCCGAAGATGACGCGGAACGCGATCGGCACGACAAGCACGTTCGCAACATCCTCAACAAGGGGCAGCAGATCCCGATGCGCACCCTGTTGGGCCTGCGTGAATATCCGCCGCAAGTAATTTGCCTGTATGCTCAGGGTTATTCAATGTGCGACTACCTGGTGAAACGCAGCAATCGCCAGCACCTGCTCAACTTCGTCGGCGCCGGCATGCAGTACGGTTGGGATCAGGCTGCCAAGTCACACTTCGGCCATGCCAATGTCGAGGAACTTGAACAGGCGTGGCTGAAGCACTTGCGCGATACGAAGGGGCAGTCTAACAATCAGCAACTCCTCGCCGCCAATCCAAGCGCCAATCCGAATCCGAACGCCGCCGCCACCTTCGCGGGCAACGGCGTCACGAAAACCGTGCGCCTGACGGTCCCGCCCGCGCAGCCGCTCGACCCGCAAGGCATCGCCCGCGCCGCGATGGGCAGCGTGGAGCAGCCATCGAACCAGCCCAATGTCCGACTGGAGCCGCCGGTGCCGATCTCGCCCGCAGGTTTTCCGCGTCGCTAATCCGCTTGCATTCTTCCGCCGCGCCGCGGACAATACTCTCACACTCTTGGTGGGAGGCATACCATGTCCTGGCGCCGTTTCTGTCTCGTGATTGCCATTTCAATAAGTATCTGCTGGTCCGCTCCATTCGTCGCGGCACAGGGCAAGGACGACAAGAAAGTCGATGCGCCGCAAAAACCCAAGCCGAAGTTCACCGTCGGCAAGGAGACGACCTACGTCACCGGCCCGATCGACAAGGACGGCTATATCGATTACGTTGCCGCCCTCAACGACAAGCTGCGCGAAGGCGTGACGCCGGAGAAAAACGCCCACGCCCTGCTCTGGAAAGCGTTTGGTCCGCGGCCCGACGGCGAATCGATGCCCGATGCATTCTTTGCGTTGATGAAGATTCCCGTCCCGCCCGCGCAGGGGGACTACTTTGTCTTCCCAGGGAAAAAACACTTCAATTTCGCGAACGAGGCCGCCTCGACGCGTTTCTATGACACGATGGACATCGTCACGGCTCGTCCCTGGACTGCGAAGGAACATCCCGATTTCGCCGAATGGCTCAAGAGCAACGAGAAGCCGCTCGCGGCCATAATTGAGGCGACGCGCGGCACACAATACTATTACCCGCTGCTGCCGATCAAAAGTAAAGACGGCGGCTTCGATGGGTTGCTGACGTCGAACATGGCCGGCGTCCAGCGTTGTCGCGCTCTGGCGTCTGCCCTGCTCGCGCGGGCCATGCTGCGGACGACGGAGGGGCGCATCGATGATGCCTGGAACGATCTGCTCGCGGTGCATCGGCTGGGCCGACAGGTCGGGCGCGGGGCGACGCTCATCGAGGGGCTGGTCGGTATAGCCCTGGAAGCGAGGGCCGGCAGCGCTGATCTCGCTCATATCGAACACGCGAAGTTGAACACCAGGCAGCTCGAGGATCGGCTGCGCGATTTGCAAACGCTCCCGCCGCTGCCGCCGCTTGCGGACGCGGTCAACCTCGGCGAACGCTTCATGTTCCTCGATTCGGTCATGCTGCTCGACCGCACCGGCGGCGACCTGGGGCTCGATCCCGCGCTCAAGACGGGGAAGTTTTCGAGCGGCATCGTCAACTGGGATCCGGCGTTGCGCAACGCCAATCAGTGGTACACGCGCATGAACATGGTGATGCGCCTCAAGGACCGCAACCTGCGCGAGAAACAGCTCCAGCAGATCGAAATCGACACCCAAGCTCTGAAGCAGGAAATCACCAGTGCGAAAGGCATCGCCAGCGCCTTCCTCATCGCGAAGGGCACGGACGAAGTCCTCGGCAAGCTCATCGGCGCTAACTTGATGTGCCTGCTCACCCCCGCACTGGTCAAGATGACGCAATCCGGCGACCGCACCGAGCAGAACGAGCGCAACCTCCACCTCGCTTTCGCCCTCGCCGCCTACAAGAGCGACAACGGACGCTATCCGATGAAGCTCGACGCGCTCGCCCCCAAGTACCTGGCCGCGATTCCCGACGATCTCTTCAGCGGCAAGGCGCTCATCTATCGCCCGAACGACGCCGGCTACTTGCTCTACAGCGTCGGCAGCAACGGCAAGGACGACGGCGGGCAGAGCGCCGACGATCAGCCGCGCGGCGACGATCTCGTCGTGCGCATGCCGCTGCCCAAGCTGCGCGGACAACAATAACCCCCCGAGTGACCTTTCACCACCCCTCTCCCCTGAGTACAGGGGAGAGGGGTGAATGGTTACAATCCCGATTGCTCCGAGAGGACGCACCATGCCTTGGCTCCGCTACAATCTCGTCCTGATCGCCCTCTGGTCTGCTCCCTTGGTTTTCGCGCAGAACAAAGACGAAAAGAAGGTCGATGCGCCGCCGAAAAAGAAGCCCAAGTTCACCGTCGGCAAGGAGACGACCTACGTCGACGGCCCGATCGACAAGGACGGCTACATCGATTACGTCGCCGCCCTCAACGACAAACTGCGCGAAGGCGTGACGCCGGACAACAACGCGAACGTGCTGCTCTGGAAAGCGTTCGGGCCCAACCCCGGCGGCGCCAAGGTATTGCCTGGGTTCTTCGAGGCGATGAAGATGCCCGCGCCGCCTCAGCAGGAGGATTATTTCATCGACTTGGACAGCTTCATGAGGAAGCGCCTTAAGCTCAATCCACGCGATTACGCCGAGAAACTGCACGATGAGTTCCAAGCCGCGACGGAGAAGCCGTGGACGGCGAAGAATTTTCCGCACCTGGAAAAATGGTTGGCCGCCAACGAGAAACCGCTCGCGATCGCACGGGAGGCAACGAAACGCACGCACTTCTACCAGCCGCTGCTGCCGCCGAAGGTGAACGGCAAATCGACGACCCTGATCGCTGCCCTTCTGACCGGTATTCAGGAGTGCCGTTCTCTGGCCAGCGCCCTGACCGCCCGCGCCATGCTGCGTCTGGGCGAGGGGAAGACCGATGACGCCTGGCAAGACTTGCAGGCGTGCCATCGCCTGGGCCGGCTGATTGCGCGCGGCGGCACGCTTATCGAACTGCTGGTCGGCATCGCCATCGACCAAATCGCTTCCAAGGCCGATCTCGACTTTCTCGACAGCGCCAAGCTTGATGCCAAGAAGGTCAAGAACTGCCTGCGCGATCTGCAAACCCTGCCGCCCATGCCCGTGACTGCCGACAAGGTCGATCTGGCGGAGCGTTTCATGTTCCTCGACACCGTCATGCAAATCGACTATCATGGCGTCGCTCACTTTGAAATCTTGTCGGGGGGTGGGGCGCCTCCTGACCTGACCAATCTGACCAACCTCGCCGCCCGGCTACTGTTCGCGGACGTACACTGGGATTCGGCGCTGCGCAACGGCAACATCATCTTCACTCGCATGGCCACCGCGATGCGCCTCAAAGACCGAACGCTGCGCGAAAAGCAGCTCGAAGTGATCGAACGCGACATCAAGACGCTGAAGGCAAATCTGCTCACCCCCGCGGAATTCGGCAAGACGCTGCTCGGTTCAAAGAGCCTTGCCGACGCGAAGGGCAAGTACCTCGGCGACGTCATGATCACGTTGCTCGTTCCCGCCGTGCGCAAGGTGCAGGGCGCGAACGATCGCAGCGAACAAGTCCAGCGCAATCTGCATCTCGCGTTCGCGCTCGCCGCCTATCAGCGCGACGAGGGCCGCTACCCGCTGAAGCTCGAAGCTCTCGCTCCCAAGTACCTGCCCGCGATTCCGGGCGATCTCTTCAGCGGCAAAACGCTTGTCTATCGACCGGCCGACAACGGCTACCTGCTCTACAGCGTCGGCGTCAACGGCAAGGATGACGGCGGCCGTAGTAGCTATGCCGATGACCTACCCGGCGACGATCTGGTCGTACGCATGCCGATTCAGAAAATGCGCGAGAAATAAGAGCTGGGCACGAAGCAAGCAAATTTTCTTCCTTCGTGCGCGCATCCTGGTTCACCGTACCTCATCACTCACCCACCAGCGCCGCCGCATTCTGCAAATGCTTGATGAGCGCGTTGCCGAAGGTGGCGCCGATCGCCCCGTCGAGGACGCGGTGATCGAATGAGAACGACAGGTACACCATTTCCGCGGCTTTGACCTGGCCGTGTTCGTCGAAAACCGGCCGCTTGACGATCTTGCCGACGCCGAGGATGCCGACTTCGGGATGATGGATGATTGGCGTCGCGAACAGCCCGCCGATGTTGCCGATCGAGGTAACGGTGAACGTGCCGCCTTTGAGGTCGTCCAGACGCGACTTGGCTTGACGCGCGTCGTTGCTCAACCGCTCGATCTCCTTGGCAATGTCGAGCAGGCTCTTCTTGTCGGCGTCGCGCACTACCGGCACGATCAAGCCGCTCGGCGCGGCGACGGCGATGCCGATGTGATATTGATCGTGCAGCACGATCGCGCCGGCTTTTTCGTCGAGCGTCGCATTGACGATCGGCACATCCTTCAGAGCCGCGACCACCGCCTTGACGAAGAACGCGAGGTAGGTGAGCTTGGTTCCCTTCTTCGCGAACGATTCCTTCAACGCTTCGCGCACACGGACGATGTCGGTGAGGTCACACTCATCGACGTAGGTGTAGTGCGGGATCGTGTGCTTGGATGCGACCATGTGCTCGGCGATGATGCGACGCAGCCCGGCAAACTTGATGCGCGTGCCGGGCTGTCCGAAGTCAACTTTCGGCGTTTGCGGCGCGGCGGGCGTCTTGGCGGTGGCAACGTGGCGCGACAGATCGTCGATGAGGATGCGCCCCGACGGCCCGCTGCCCTGCACGCGCGATAATTCGATGCCGAGCTTGCGCGCCATCAAGCGCACCGATGGAGCGGCCTTCACGGCCGTGCCATTGTCGCTGCGTTTTCTCCCCTCGCCTTCTGGGAGAGAGGCCGGGGGTGAGGGTCGGCCAGCCGGTTTCGCCACCTGTTCTGCCTTCGGCGCCGCTTTCGCCTCCGCTCCCTTGTCTTGATATTGCAGGATGACCTGCCCAATCGCCAGCTTCTGCCCCGCTTCGACGAGCAGCTTGTCGATGACTCCTGCAAACGGCGCCGGCACTTCCATGGTCGCCTTGTCGGTCAGCACTTCGAGCAGCGTCTGTCCCGGCTTGATCGCGTCCCCCGGCGCCACCAACCAGCGCACCGCCTCCGCTTCGTAAACGCCTTCGCCGAGTTCGGGGAGTTTGAAGTCCATCGGAATATCCTCTGTCGGCCAAACGTCACGCCGGATCGCGCGCCAGTTTCTCCAACGCCGACTTCACTTGAGGCAGTTGCGGCACCGTGTTTTGCTCGTACACTTGATTCAGGCCGATGCCCGGCACGTGTTTACCGGACAAGACGCGCGGCCGCACCAGCAAGTCGTAGAAATGCGCGTCGATCACGCGGCGCAGGAGATGCTCGCCGAAGTTCGTCACCTCGGTATCCTCGTTGACGATCAACACACGCCCGGTTTTCGCGACGCTGGCGCTGATCGCCTTCCAGTCATACGGGAAGATACTGCGCAGATCGAGCACATCGCAGGTAAAGCCCGTCTCCTGGCGAAGCTGATCGGCCGCCTGCACGCACAACGGCAGCGTCCGGCCATAGCTGACCACGGTCGCGTTATCCCCTTCGCGCACGAGCGCCGCAGTGCCGAGCGGGATCGTGTATTCCTCGAGCGCTGGCCATTTCGGCTGCCAGCGGCTGCGATCGCCGACCGGGGCGTCGATCATCTGTTTGAGCCGATCCTGATCCTCGGGCTCGCCGGGAATCAACTTGTCGCCGCGAACTCGCAAGAGCGCCTTGGGAAGCAGCACCATCACCGGATTGGGATCGATGATCGCCGACAGCATCAGGCCATAGGCGTCGAGCGGCGTGGACGGCATGACGATCTTCCAGCCCGCGAGCCGGCTCGCCCACGATTCGAAGCTGTGCGAATGATAGAGGCTGCCGCGGATGCCGGAGCCGGATGGCGTCATCAGCACCATCGGCAAATCCCATTCGCCGGCGCCGGCCCAGCGTTGATTGCCAGCGACTTTCAAGAGATCGATGACGTTGAAGCCATAGTCGCAGAACTGGATTTCGCACACGGGCCTGCCGCCGCCGTAGGCGATGCCCATGGCCGTGCCGACAATGCCGCGTTCATCGAGCGGCGAGTTCCACGCGGTTTTGAGTCCTTGCGTGGCAGTGAAGACGCCGCCCAGCGGAGGCCCGACGTCTTCGCCGAAAATATCGGTGACGCCGAGCTGCTCCTCGCCATAGCGGAGCGCCATGCGGATGGCCTGGACCATGGTTGCCATGAATGTACTTCTTTCTCCCCTCTGCCTCTGTACTTATGGGGCGAGGGGGGAAATTCTCAGCGCGGACAAATCGTTTCCCAAGTCGTACTGCCGATCTTGCGTGCCAGAAAGAACCCCGCAATCCCCAGCCCGGCCACGAGCAGACCGAACGCCGCGATGCCCCACATGACGCCGACCGGCATCGGTTCCACGCCAGGCTTGGGATTCGGGTCGGGCGGCAACGACAGCAGCATGCCGCCGCAGAACATGTTGAACATCCCGAACAACACGACGCCGATCGGCAGCAACGTGAGGAGGCAATTGCCGCGTGTCGCTTCCTCGCATTTCCAGCGCGGGCCGAGCAGTTGCAGCAGTGTCTCGTAGAACGCCTCGCGGTCGGCTTGCCGTCGGAACGTGAAGCCTTCCTTGGCCTTGCCGAGAAACTCGCGTGCTACAACGACGATAGTCGGCGAGCCTTGCTTCGATTCGACGCGGACGAGGTCTTTGAGGCCGCACGCGGAGCCGGAGAAGCCGACCGCTTGTCCCATCGGCACGCCCGCTTCGAGGTCGGCCCGCAGCTTGCCGATCTCCGTTGCGTTGGCGCAGAAGCTAAAGCCGAACGCATCAGGCGTCAAAGCAACCACACCTACAAGCGTGGGCCAGAAGTGGACCTCGGACATGAGGCAAATCTCCGATTTGGCGGCGAGCCATCGTAGCCCGACTACTCCTGAAGGCGACAAGACCGTGCCGGGGGTATCAGTGGATTGAAATGAAAAATGGTTAATGGAGAATGGTTAATGGATAATTACGAGCTTCGGCTTCAATATTGACCATTAACCATTCTCCATTAACCATTTTTCATTCCCATCGACCTATTTCATAATAGGTACGACACCGATACCCTTTGGCGACGTCACGTTCCGCGTGACAGTTCCTCACGCGGAGCGTGAGGTCTACGATGCGGCTCGGCCGCGTCAAGGCAACCCCGTGAAATCTTCCGGATAAACCGGATCGACGGGGCTCGGCGCATACGTGAATCTCTCGACATCCTCCGGCCGCGGCTTCGGCTCCTTCATCGCCTGCTCGACCGCGGCGTCGGCTTCGGCGTGCGCTTCTTCATGAATGTGATCGATCGTCACCTGATCGATCACGTTCGCTGCCAGCATTCTTTCCTCGAACGCAGTGATACAATCGCTCTCGCCGGAGTGCGGCGCGCCGCTCGACGAGGAATGGCCGTAGAGCCGGGCGACCATCGCTTCGAGCATGAACGGTTGCCGTGTCGATCGGCAATAACGCAAGGCGCGTTCGATGGCGTACCAGCTCGCGACCGGATCGTTGCCGTCGACGACCTCACCGAGGATGCCGAAGGCTTTGCCGCGTTCGATCGAATGCTCGCAGCTATGCTGGGAGGCGTGGCTGGTGGAGATGCCCCAGCGGTTGTTCATGGTGATGGCGAGCACGGGCAATTCGTTGCCGGGGCGCGAACTCCAAAGCAGGCAGGAGGTGAAGTCCCCCTCGGCCGTGCCCGCGTCGCCGCCGATGACGATGGTGACGCCGTCGCCGTGCCGTTTCTGCATGAGGGCGGTGCCGGGCGCCATCGCGAATTGCACTTCGATTACCGAGCTTACGGGCACGACATTCCAGGCTTTGCGCGAGAAATGGCTCGGGAAGTTGCGACCGACCGAGAACGGATCGGAGAAAGTCATCCCCATCTGCCGAATGCCGTCGAGCAGATCCATGCCCATCGCGACCATGGTGGCGCTGTTGCGATAGTGCAGGTGGAGGTAATCGAAGGCGGGGCCTTGTCCCTTTTTGACTTGCAGACCGAGGCATGCGTTGAACGCTTCCTCGCCGGGGCCGCCGATCCAGAAGAAGCCCTCGCCGGACTTCGACATCTTGATCATGCGTTCTTCCATGACGCGCGATCTTACCATGATCCGATGGATGACCCGACAGCGCTCGGCGGCGAGGAATTCCTCCCCGCTGTGAACGCCTTCCTGGACGCCCCGCTCCGTCACCGGCATCGAGTTCTTCTTCGGCACGCCTGGCACTCCGTTGGAGAAAACCAGTAGGGTCCGCACGCTGGCTTGGTGGGATGGCTATGTTATAGCAGATTGGCGCGCGGTAGAATAGCCGGCGCCATGAGCGATCAACTATCCGGCACCATCGAGCGCGTCACCTTCCACAATCCCGACAACGGCTTCGTCGTCCTGCGCGTCGAGGTGCGCGGCGAACGAGGGCCTGTCACCGTCGTCGGGCAGACGCCGCGCGCCGTGGCCGGGGAGTACGTCGAGGCGACCGGCAAATGGGCGGACGATCCGGAGTTCGGCAAGCAGTTCAAGGCCGACACCCTGCGCATTCTGCCGCCGAGCACCGTCGAAGGCATCGAGAAGTATCTCGGCTCCGGTCTGGTGAAGGGGATCGGCAAGGGCTACGCCAAGAAGATCGTCGATGTCTTCGGCGCCCGCACGCTGCAAGTCATCGACGAAAGCCCGACCTTTCTGAAGGAGATCAAAGGCCTGGGCGCCAAACGCATCACGAGAATCCGCGAAAGCTGGCGGCAACAGAAGGCCGTGCGCGACATCATGGTCTTCCTCGCATCGCACGGTCTCGGCTCCGGCCACGCGGCGCGCATCTACAAGACCTATGGCGAGCGCGCTCTCGACGTCGTCAAGGAAAACCCTTATCGCCTCGCCGACGACGTCTTCGGCATCGGCTTCCAGACCGCGGACCAGCTCGCCCTCAAGCTCGGCTTCGAGCGGCAGGCGCTGCCGAGGGCGCAGGCGGCGCTGCGTTACATCCTCCAGGAAGCGAGCAGCGACGGGCACTGCGCCCTGCCGGAGGAACACGCCTGGCAGCAAGCTGAACAGCAGACCGGCATCAGGCTCGAAATCCTGCAAGACGCGACGAAGCTGCTCGTCGAACAAAACGAGCTCATTCGCGACACGACGCTGACGCCCGCGCCGTGGCTGTATTTGCGGCCGCTCCATCACGCGGAGGCCGGCGTCGCGCGTCGGTTGCTTGATCTGGCGAAGGGCACGCATCCCTTGCCCGCGTTCGAGCTTGATGCCGCTCTCGGATGGATCGAGAATAAGATGAACCTCACGCTAGCCGCCTCGCAACGCGAAGCGATTCGGCAGGCAGCGACGCACAAGGTACTCATCCTCACCGGCGGGCCAGGCGTCGGCAAGACCACGCTCGTGCGCGGCATTCTCGAAATCTTCCTCGCCAAGAAGTTGCGCACCCTTTTGTGCGCGCCGACCGGCCGCGCCGCCAAACGCCTGAGTGAATCGACCGGCCAAGACGCGAAGACGATCCATCGCCTGCTCGAATTCGATCAGCGCGGTCCACAGCGCGGCGAGGATCGGCCTCTGGAAGTCGATCTCGTCATCGTCGATGAGATGTCGATGGTCGATATCGTGCTGATGAATCAACTGCTGCGCGCGTTGCCGTCGACGACGTGCCTGTTGCTTGTCGGCGATGCGGATCAGCTGCCGTCGGTCGGCCCCGGCTGCGTGCTCGCGGACATCATTGCTTCACGGGCGATCCCGGTCGTGCGTCTCACCGAGATCTTTCGCCAGGCCCAGGAGAGCGGCATCGTACGCGCAGCCTATCGCGTCCACGAAGGCGAGCTGCCCGAATCCACCGCTCCCCCGTCGTCCTCTGGGAGAGGGGCTGGGGGTGAGGGGAAGCTCGGCGATTTCTATTTCATCGAAGTCGATTCGCCCGCCGTAATCCTCGAACGCATCATCGCGCTGATTCGCGAGCGCATTCCCACGCGATTCAAGCTCGATCCGTTTCAGGACATCCAGGTTTTGACGCCCATGAACCGCTCCGAGCTGGGCGTCAAGAACCTGAACGTACGCTTGCAAGCGACGCTCAATCCGCCCGAAGCACAAGAAGGCCCCGAAGTGGCGCGGGCGGGCGGCGTCTTTCGGCTCGGCGACAAGGTGATGCAGACGCGCAATAACTATCTCAAGGGAGTCTTCAACGGCGACGTCGGCCGGGTGCACACGATCGACGTGGACGATGCGGAGCTGACGGTCGATTTCGATGGCCGAGACGTGGCATATGAGTTCGACGAACTCGACGAGCTGACACTGGCATATGCTCTGACGATCCACAAGTCGCAAGGCAGCGAGTACGCCGCCGTGATCGTGCCGCTGCACGCGCAGCACTATCTGCTCTTGCAGCGCAATCTCCTCTACACCGCGATCACGCGCGGCCGCAAGCTGGTGGTGCTGGTGGGGAGTCGGAAGGCGCTGACGCTCGCGGTGCAACGACACAACCCGTCGGAGCGCTATTCGGCGCTCGGCAAGCGCTTGCTGGATGGAGGCGCGTAGTTCGCATGCGGTTTTGCGCGAAACCGCCAACGAGATCAGCGAAAAATTCCAATTCAATCTTGAATCGTCGAATCAATTTGTTCCGCGCCGAAATGCCGGTACGGATGCGCGGGATGTGCGGTGCGTGCGGTCATCAATCAGCCGAGCGGCAAGGGCGGGACGGCGAAAGCGCTCAAGTTGGGGTGTGCAATGTGCCTGCTGCGCGGGGTTGGCGCATTAAATGCAACGTGCGAATTGGCATCAAAGCGCGACTTTAACCAAGAAACGGAAAAATACCTGTCGCGCCAAGGCAGGCTCGGACACATTTCTTCAAGATTCGTTTTTGGCGCTGGCGTTCGCTCCGCTTGTGGGCAATGTTAATGTGTCCGAGGAAAAGGCAATCTCAAGTCGAGACTGGCATCGGACAAGCATGTCTGAAACATATCTATAGGGTGAGAATATCATGAAGAAACTCCTTTCAATGGGACTGCTCACAGTCTGCGCGCTGGCGGTTGCCGAGCAACAAGCCCAAGCCTGGGTGAATAGCAAGTTCAGCATCGGCCTGAACTGGCAAACGCAAGCCGCGAACAATAACTTCTTGTGGGGCGTGTTCAAGAACGGCCAGGTTCCTGGTCCCGAAGCGTTCGGCGTTCCAGGCCACGGCTCGGGGAATTTCGGTCCGGGCGGCGGATACATGCCGCCGGCGGCGCAGCAAATGTTCCCGTACTACGGCAGCGCGCCGGCCCAGTATAACCCGACCGCCCCCGTTGGCTATCCGCAAGGGATACCGCCGGCCTTCCAGCAGGGCGCGCCGAACCTGCCGTCGAACGCCGCCGCGCATGCGCCGGGCAACGCGTATCAGCCTGTGACGTATCAGCATCGCTCGACGTATCCGGCGTACTATCCGTATGCCTCGCAATACTCCTATCAGGCTCCGTACTACTGGTACCAGAGCCGCTAATGGATGCAATCTCCCGAATATGACGAGCTAACAGCCTGAGCGCGCAAGCGCCAGGCTGTTTTTGTTTGCGCGCGGCGCTCGCCCAAAAAACGGGGCGGCACCTAACGCGGGCTTCGCCCGCAACCCTTGGATAGTGAAAACAGGCATCCAACTTCCGAAAATGATTGTTACCAGCAGTCATTCCGAAAGCGGATGCCATGAAAACAGTATGCTCTTTCGTCGCCAAGTTTGCCAGTCTGATCTCGTGGAAGCTCTCTTGTTTTGATCGGATGATCTTCAAAGGGCATCTTCCTTTCAGTTACGCATCCGCGTTCGAGAAGTTCGTCGATTACGTCCTGAAGATGCGGCGTGCCGATTTCATGGAGATCATCGCCCCCGAGTGGTCCGAGCGCCTCGTCGATCATGCCAAGGCCTTTGCCGCCCAGTTCGGTCGGCTTTACGAATATCACCAAGGCGCCGTCGACAAAGACGCCTGGGCCAAGGAACAACTGCACAAGCAACCGCTCGCCCACGGACTCATCGGCATCCTGTGCGTCATGGAAACCTGTTCGACTTTCAAGTTGGCTCCTGGCGAAGGTCGGCCCTGCTTCGTTTCCAGGCCGGTGCCCCAGCGCGTTCTTTATTACTATTTCTGGGACAAGGATCTGGGCTTGATGCACGTGCGCTTGCAGACCTGGGCCCCGTTCACTTGCCAAATCTATGTCAACGGCCACGATTACGTCATGCAAAAGTTGACGCAGCGCGGCCTTGGCTTCGAGAAGATCGACAACGCCTTCGTGCAACTGGACGATCCCAAGCAAGCGCAACGGATCGCCAATCGCTTCGCCAAGCTGCCGTGGCCGAAAATCCTGGAGAAGTATGCCCGGCTCGTCAATCCGCTGTTGCACAAGGAGTTGAAAAACCAGAGCCATTATTGGGTGATCGATCAGGCCGAGTTCGCCACCGATCTGTTGTTCACCAGCAAGCACGCGCTCGGAGGCTTGTTTGCGCGTTTGCTGGAATTCGCTTTGTTGACCTTCAGCCCCAAGAAGATCTATCAGTATCTGGGCCGCAAGTGGCACGAACGCTTCGATGGTGAGTTGGCAACATGGTACAAAACGGAGCGTGAACCGGGCGCTTGCATCAAGCATTTCATGAAGAAGAACTGGCTGAAGATGTACGATAAGTTGGGTTTACTCGTGCGTGTCGAGACCGTCATCAATCAACCGGGAGAATTCAAAGTCTTCCGGGAACGTCAGCATCGTGACGGCCGCACCAGTAAGGGTTGGTATGCGATGTGTAAAGGGGTTGGCAATCTGCACCACTATCAAAGCCATGCCTTGGCCTGCAACCAACGCTACCTGGACGCTCTGACGTCGGTCGATGATCCGACGCCGGGCTACGACGAACTGAAGACTCTGACCGAACCGAAGCGTGAGCAAGGCCGCAGTTACGCGGGCTTCAACCCGGCGCGCGAAGAGGAAGTCCGTTTGTTCGCTGCCGTGTTGGCAGGCGACCACATCGGCAAGGGCTTTCGCAACAAAGACATTCGTGTGGCCTTGAATGCCGGCGTAAAAGACAAGCGTCATCGGCAACGCCAAAGCGCGGCGATTGGCCGTTTGCTCAATCGCTTGCACGTGCGTGGCTTGGTGAAGAAAGTGCCGCGCACGAGGCTGTGGCGCATGACGGACCGCGGCCGTACCATCCTGGGCGACACACTGCGCACGTATCGCCGCTACA
>SXGT01204207.1_pt1 | contig 39813 bp, 45 predicted proteins | sample 3176221 | NCBI WGS metagenome assembly SXGT01 (sample SAMN11356862, study PRJNA531348) | freshwater metagenome | isolation source: freshwater sample F1-120 | place: China: Fuxian Lake, Yuxi | collected 2017-12-25
CGGGGCGCCTGTCTTCGGTTTTTCTGTCTGGGTACCGACCATGGGCCAGAGCACCGACCAGACGCCGGGCACCGACCATGGGCGTGGGCACTGGCAATGCGCCTGGGTACCGACAAGGGGCCGGAGCACTGGCAATGCGCTAGGGCACTGGGAAGGGGCCGGAGCACTGACCATGCGCCGGAGCACCGACCATGCACCGGAGCACCGGCAAGGGGCCGGGCACTGAGAGTGCGCCAGCGCACCGACAAGGGGCTGGAGCACTGACCATGCGCGGGGCACCGATAAGGCGCTTGCGTACCGATAAGGCGCCTGGGTACTGACCATGGGCTTGCGCACCGACGATGGGCCGGGGCACTGACCATGCGTTGGGGTCCCGACACGGGGCCGGAGCACCGACGGTGGGCCGGCGTCCCGACACGGGGCCGGCGTCCCGACCATACGCCGGAGCACCGACCATGCGCCGGAGCACCGACCATGGGCGAGCATACCCGTGTTGTGCTTGGAGACGGCCTGTGTCCTGGGGCATAGCGTTCCTCGGGCCTGGGTTGGTCCGTGGGGACACGGTGTGGTTGAGGACAACGTGGAGCATGGGGTGCGTCTGGCCTTCGTCTCTTGTGGTTTGAATGTTTGATGCCCAACTCTGTATTCGACGACTCCGCATCATCCGGCACCGCCCGCAGCAGGCTTGTACGACTGGGAGACGCCAAGCACCTCGGATCTCGATACCCGACGTCTCCCAGTCGTCAGGCACACGCCAAGAGCCTGGCTTTCTGCGAGAGAGTCATCAAGTATCTTTCTATGATGCACCAGACGACAAAAGGTTGTCAAGCCCCAGAATGTGCCATGCTAGACGACACCCATGCAGGCATGTCACGCTGCCGCTCGGCCTAACAGTTTCATCAAGTACCTGCCAGCGTCCGCGCTTTGCGACAGGATGTCGTCAAGCATCGCTCCGACACGACTTTTACGACAGGGAGTCGTCAAGTATCTGTGGGGAGTGTGCTGGACGACTCCCTGTCGTCAAGCACCTCTTATAGGCTGTTATTACGACACCATGTCGTCAAGCACCGCCACAAGCGGGCTTTGCTGGCACCGCGTCGTCAGGCATCGGCGAGAGACGACTTTTGCTCCGCGCAGTCGTCGAGCGTCGGCCTATCCCGTGCCTGATGATGCCGCGTCGTAAAGCACACTTTCTTGTTGCGCAAAACGACATGATGCGTTAGAGTAGGCTATGTGCTCAAATGTATACTATGCACTACATGCATCACTAGGAGGTCATATGGAGTCGTCACCCCGGTTGCTCGACCAGATGCGGGAGGTCTTGCGCCTCAAGCATCTCAGTTACCGCACAGAAGAGGCCTACGTCAGTTGGGCAAGAAGGTTCATTGTGTTTCACGGAAAGCGCCATCCCAAGGATATGGGTGCCCCCGAGATCCGCGCCTTCCTGTCTCATCTGGCGACTGATGCACAGGTGGCGGCTTCGACGCAGAACAGCGCCCTCAATGCGCTGCTTTTTCTGTATCGCTCTGTATTGCGGCAACCGTTTCCGGACCTAGGAGACATTGAGCGCGCCAAACGCCCGCGACGCGTGCCGACAGTCTTCAGCCGTGAGGAAGTCCGTGCTGTCCTCGCCGGGCTGACGGGGATGCCCCATCTCATGGGCAGTCTGCTGTATGGGGCGGGCTTACGCCTGATGGAATGCGTGCGTTTGCGGGTCAAAGACGTGGATTTTACCTACCATCAGATCACGGTGCGCGATGGCAAGGGGGCGCAGGATCGCGTCACCATGCTGCCGCGAGCGCTGGCCGCGCCCTTGCAGCGCCATCTGGCGATGGTGCAGCTTGTGCACGATGAGGACCGGCATGCCGGTTATGGTGAGGTGTATTTGCCCTATGCGTTTGACCGTAAAGATCCACACGCTGGCACGGCCTGGATCTGGCAGTATGTCTTTCCCGCCGCCAAACGCTCGCTGGATCCGCGCTCTGGGGTCGAACGCCGCCATCATCTGTCGGAAGCCGTGCTGCAGCGTGCCGTGAAAGAGGCGCTGCAGCGCACGCGCATCCCCAAGCGGGGCAGTTGTCACACGTTGCGCCACAGTTTTGCCACCCATCTGCTGGAGGACGGCTACGATATCCGCACGGTGCAGGAACTCCTGGGGCATAAGGACGTCAGTACGACGATGGTCTATACGCATGTGTTACAGCGGGGAGGCCGTGGGGTGCATAGCCCACTGGACCCACGTTGACCTGGCCAGACCACTCGGCGCCAGTCAGCCGAGATTCCACGCCCCGGTGACCAGCAGGTTCGTCCCGGACACCTGGCTGGCGACGTCAGACAGGAGGTAGTCCAGGGCCCCGAGGATGTCACGAAAACGGCCTGGCTGGCCGGCGGGGAGACGCTGCGGTGGGCTGCCGACGCTGTTTTCCAGAAAGCCGGGGGAGATCATGTTGACCGTAATGCCTTTGGGCATGAGATATTGCGCGTAACTGCGTGTCAGGACGTGCACTCCCAGTTTGGCAATGTGGTACGGCGTGGCCATGAGATGCGCTTCAATACGGTCACAGGCGGAATCCCCGAGGTTGACGATGCGCCCGGGCGGGGTAGCGGCTTCCAGCAGGGGTAAGGCGAGCTGCGTCAGGTGAAAGGTGGCGGTGCAATTGAGCGTCAGGGCCTGTTCCCATTGTTCGATGGTAATGGTGGGCAGGCGCTCCAGGAGATACCAGCCGAGGTTGTTGACCAGCACGTGCAGTGCGGGAGTGAGCGCGGCGACCTGGTGCATGAGCTGCTCGCGGGCCGCACGGTGCGCGAGATCGGCTTGCAGGCCGATGACCTCGCATCCGGCAGCGCTGAGCTCAGCCTGGACGGCCTGGGCAGCGGCTGCACTGCGGTAATAATGCATCAGCACGGTGTACTGTTGGGCCGCCAGATGGCGCGTGATGGCAAGCCCGAGGCCCTGGGCGCCAGCGGTGACGAGGGCGTAGCGGCGTTTCATGCTTCGTACAGCTCCATGACCTGGCGGATACGGTGCACGGTGCGGATCTCGTGCGAGCGAATGACGTGTGTACCCCCAAGCAGGGCCAGGACACTGAAGAAGGGCTCGGCGGCTCGGCGCTCGTCATCCAAGAAAATGTCCGGGGCATGTGGCAGAATGTTGAAGGTGGGATAGCCCAACTCATGCAGGCGAAAGCAGTGCAAGAAGGTATTGAGCTGGTAATTGACGCGCTGGCGGCTGTCTTGCAGGTTTTTGTAATAGAAGCCGAGGCCCGGATCAAGAAAACATTTTGTCACCCCATAGCGCGCCGCCTGGGCGGTGAGATCGCGAAAATAGTGCCCAATGGCACCCATCATATCGTCGTGCAACTGGAAATCGCTGACCTCGCGCACGGTTGGTCCCTGCACATAGCACAGGATAAGCGCGACATCGTACGCGGCGGCGAGGCGAAAGACCTCGGCGCTGTCCCGCCTGCCGGTGAGATTAAAAATATCAGCTCCAGCTTGGGCGCAGGTTTCCAGAACTTCTGGGTAATAGCTTTCCACCGAGACCAGCAGGCCACGAGCTTTGAGGGCTTCGACGACAGGGAGCAGACGTTCGAGTTGCTGCTGCACATCCGCCTGCTGGGCCTGCGGCAGCGTAGATTCCGCCCCGAGGTCGATGATATCGGCACCGTCTGCCTGGAGCATTGCGGCACGGGCAATCGCCTCTCCCGTGGTGGCGCAGACGCTTTCGCGATACCAGGAATCGGTGGAGAGATTGATCACCCCGACCAGATAGCGATAGCGGTTGAAGTCAAACAGGCGCCCCCCGAGGTGAAAGGTGCGCACGGGCTTGCCCAGAGCGTCGTGGTAGTGACGCAACACGGCGCTCAACACCTGATGGTCCAGCACATTGGTCTCCCTAAAAGGCCCGAAACAGGGTGGCGCAGAGCTGCTGCCCTTTAGCGTGATCCCCGGTGATGGTCAAGGCACCGTGCTGGAGCTTGTCGGCGACATCCGCGCGTCCGACGGTGAGCAACAGCATGCTTGCCGCATCGGTGCGCAGGGTGGTGTCACCAGAGCTGGGGGCGCTGGAGTGATAGGTTACCTGCGCGCCGTGTACGGTAAAACCCCAGGCGGCCTCCTCCCCGGCGTGCAGGGCATAGACGCCATCCAGGCCCTGGTGCGGGCGCTGCTGCAGAAACTGCAGCTGCATTTCCGGGATGATGCCGAGCAGGGCCGGGACTGCCGAGGGCGCCAGGAGAGCCGGAGTTGCGTGCGGTTGGCGGATGTCCCAGTCGTGCACGGTCATTTCGAGCAGGCGCATGCCGATCCACGCGCCAATGGGCACCAGACCACGCGGATGCTGCGCCATTTTCACCAGATCAGCTTCTGTGAGCGACTCGAGGACGGTCTGGAGGGCTGCGCCGCCCTGGGCAAATCCGGCCACGAGGGCTTCTGGGCCGCCCTCCAGGAGTTTAGTCACCTCTGCCTGGCGCGCTTCCCGAAAGCCCGCGGCCGAGGTGACGCCCCAGGGGAATTGTGGCGTGCCGCTCTGGCCGGAGCGGATCACCTGGGCATAGAAGGCGCCGCCCGTGGCCAGATGGGCCACGGCGTCGGAGGCGGTCCAGCCGGGGCAATAGGCCGGGCGACTCCAATAGTTGGCGGGCCACTGGCGCCAGGTGTGCACTAAGCGTGCGGTCTCGCGTCCGACCAGCGGGATATTGGCCAGTTGTTCTTGGGCTGTGAAGGCCATAAGATGCTCCTTAGTCGTCAGGGCGACCAGCCGGTCGCCCCTCCTAAGCCTCTGCGACGTCAAACACCGTCGGTTGCTGCACCGGCGTGCACAGGGCGTGGATGGTCTGGGCCACAAAGTGGCGGCGCCAGGCGTATTCTTCGGCCGGGGGTTTCTCTGGCGCCCCAAACGGATGGTGGAAACGCCCGCCGCGCACAATGCGATTGGCGCCCACCCGCGTGGCGACTGTATACAGGCACGTGGCCAGCGCCGTGGGAATCCCGACCCGCTCACATTCTTTGGCAATCGTAGCCCCGCTACGTGTGCCCGTGCCTCACGTTGCCGGCAGGATCACCCCCTGGACGCCGCGTTGCAGTAGCACGGCGGCGATTTCGGCACCAATGCGCTTCATGGCGTTCAGACTACCGATATTCCCCACCGTGACATACAGATCGTCCAAGAGGCGGCCGATCACGCCCTGGCGTTCCAGTGCGCGCAGGGCATCCAGTGGCACCACACGATTAGGGTCTTGCAAGGCGGCGGTGTTGTCATAGCCACCGTGTACCGCATCCCAGGCACCAGCCACTAGGCGGTCCATACCGGCTATCGAGTAGGCGGCCCAATGGGTGGCGGCGGCAGCGGGCAAGCGGTCGGGGTTGCCGGTGCGCACCAGCCCAGCCTCGGTGACCAGGGCTACCAGGGCTTGGGCCGGATTGCGCAGGGGAGGGGCAGGCGGAATGGCTTCAAACGTTTCGATGGTGAGTTCGCTGGTATATGGTTCACCACGCCACTTGCGCAGGGCCATATCGACGGCGCGCTGAGCTGCCGGGATGCCCGTGGGCACGGTGCGCCGTACCGCACGCGGCAAAAAGCCCTCTTGTGTGGCAGAGCCCAGCGGCACGCCGCGTCCACGTTTGATGGCCAGAGCCGCCATGCGGTCTAAGGCTGGACGCATGCCCACGGCGCTGCTCTCGGTGGCAATGATGTACAGGTGTTCGGGGCGATACAGGTCACTGCCAGGATTTTCAATGTGCATACCTGTGACCGCAGGGATACCCAGGCGTTCGGCTTCGAGGCACAGACGTCCACAGGCCAGGCCATAGCGTCCAGAGCGAAAGGCCGGACCGGCGAGGAACACCTCGGGCCGCAGGGTCTGCCAGTGCGCGCGTACCTGGGCTACGACGGTCTCTTCGTGCTCAGCAAAATAGCCGTCACCGCACATGATGGTGCCCACCACCTCGCCTGCGTCCGCCAGGGTTTGGGCCAGCAGGCGTCCGGGGCCGAGGGGGCCCGGGTGGAGGCTCACGGCAGTATGGGCTTCGGCTTCGCCGCCGATGCCACCGAAGAAAGCGTTCAGGTAGTGGACGATACGTAGGGGTGCGGGCATGGGTGTTCCTTGTCATCTGCCAAGCCATCTCACCGTCGGGAGACGTCCACGTCTGCCGACGCCACGTTGCTACCTATAGTAGCAGACTGGTAGACGTCCGGCGACTGTAGAGAAGTGCCAGGGTCCGTCTCGCTGCCACGGCGTGCCCGTGCTTTGCCCCCGGAGACGCCGCATGCTAGGATGCGCGTCGTATACACAACGCTGTATCCCAAGAGGAGACCTCTGCATGCCTGCTGATCCTGCCCTCGCGTTGGCTGAACATGTCTGCGGCACGACGTTTGCGGCGCTGCCGGCGTCCGCCGTCTCTGCCACCAAACGGGACATCCTCGATACGCTTGGGGCGGCACTGGGTGGGAGCGTGGCCCCAGGCGTCGCAGAGTTGGCACGAGTGGTCACCCACTGGGGTGGACGCGAGGAAAGTAGTCTGTCACTGACTCCCCCCAACCGCTTCTCAGCGGTCTGGGGTGAGCTTGGGGGAACCTCCAGACTCATCCAGTGACCAGACTCAGCGCCGCAAGGCGCTCCGTTGGTTGCGTCACGATACCCAGGCCTGCGGCACCAGGGCCTGGCTCTATCGCTCAGCATTAAAAGTCTGTCAGGAGTGTCAGGCGGTGTGCTGGGCGTGACAAGCGCTTCCAACATGGTCGAGGTGAACGTGACTGCCGCAAGGCACGTATGAGGTAACTCATGACTCAGAGTGTTTTTGTCCTGGATACCGCCCGTCAACCGCTGGATCCCTGCACCCCAGCACGGGCCAGACACCTCCTCAAGCAAGGGCGTGCCGCAGTGTTTCGACGCGTCCCCTTTACGGTCATCCTGCACGACCGCACGCTGGCGGAGTCTGTCGTGCATGCGCACCGCCTCAAGATTGACCCTGGCAGCAAGACAACCGGCCTGGCCATCGTGGATGACACGCGTGTCCTCTAGGCGGCAGAGCTGACCCACCGTGGGCAGCGGATCACAGCCGCGCTGGCCACGCGGCGCGCGGGGCGCAGGAGTCGGCGGGGGCGGCATACGCGCTACCGGCCCGCACGCTTTCTCAACCGCACACGCCCGGCAGGCTGCCTGGCGCCGTCCCTGCGGAGCCGGGTGGGCAACGTGATGACGTGGGTTGCCCGGCTCACGCGATCCTGTCCGCTCACGGCGTTGAGTCAAGAGCTGGTGCGCTTTGATATGCAGTTGATGCAACACGCCGAGATCGCCGGTGTGGCGTATCAGCAAGGGGAACTCGCCGGGTGCGAGGTCCGCGAGTATCTGCTAGAGAAATGGCACCGCACGTGTGCGTACTGCCACAAGACGGGCGTGCCCTTGCAAGTCGAACATATCATCCCGAAGGCACGCGGCGGCTCAGACCGGGTCTCCAACTTGACGCTGGCCTGTGGTCCGTGCAACCAGCAGAAGGGCGCACAGACTGCCGCAGAGTTTGGCTTCCCGCTCATCCAGGCGCAGGCAAAGCAACCGCTCAAAGACGCGGCGGCGGTCAACGCCACACGGTGGGCGCTCTATGAGGCCCTCAAGGGGACAGGGCTCCCTGTCGAGACGGGGACAGGCGGGCGCACGAAGTATAATCGGACGCGCCTGGGGTTCGCCAAGTCGCACTGGGGTGACGCCGCCTGCGTGGGGGCAAGTACGCCAGACGCACTGCATGTTGCCGGGATGCAGCCGCTGGGTATCAAGGCCATGGGGCACGGCAACAGACAGATGTGCGGGACAGACAGGTTTGGCTTCCCCACCCGCCACCGTGGACGCGCCACGACGTTTCTGGGCTTTGCGACCGGCGATCTGGTCCGTGCGCGTATCCCCCAGGGGAAGCACGCTGGGACGCACACGGGGCGGATCACCATACGGCAGCGGGCCAGTTTCCGCCTGGGACGTATGAATGTACACCCCAAATACCTGACACGCGTGCAGAGAAGTGATGGCTATGCCGTATGCCTTTGAGACAGCAGAAACCCCGGACAGCCTCGGGCAGTGAGCCCGCGCTGTCCGCGCCTTTCCCCCTCCCTCCACATGCGGCGCATTCTGGAGGGAGCACCTCGGCGGCTCGGTGGCGCAGATGGTGCATGCCTTTGGCATTGCCTATAGCCAGGCCGCGGGCAATCGTCAGTGTATTGTCGATGGCGCGCTGACCAAGCGCTTGCAGGCCGGGCAGGCAGCCAGTAGTGGGGTCACGGCCGCGGTGCTGGCGCAGGCGGGCTTGACGGGGGCGCAGGAGGTCTTTACCGGACGGTATGGCTTTTTGCCGATGTATCAGCCGGAAGGCTATGCGGTGCAGGAGCTGACCCACGAGTTGGGCACCAGTTTCCGTGGCGAGTGCCTCAGTTTCAAAGCCTACCCCTGTGGTCGGCGGGCCCATGCGACGCTGGCCGTGGCCCTGGCCCTCTATCAGCAGCTTGACTTGGCGACAGCGCGGGCTGGAGAGGATATTGCTGCGGTGACGGTGACTACGGATCCATCCAGCTATCGGGAGCAATTTGCGCCTGGCGTCAATAAGCGGCGGCCTACGCAGGTGGTGGAGGCCCAATTCAGTACGCCGTTCTTGGTGGCGGCAGGCCTGGCGCTGGGTACAATCGGCATTGGCGAAGTGGCAGGCGTCGATGATGCGCGGGTGCTGGCCCTGGCTGCACGCATCCAGGGGGCGGCGCGGGACGGCGTGCCAGAGGGCTGGGCGCAGATTACTGTCCGTCGTACTGATGGACGCACGGCCACGCTGGAAGCCACCATCCCCTCAGGCGCCCCCGAGCACCCTCTCAGCGATACGCAATTGCAGGCAAAATTCCGCGACTGTGCAGCCCACGCTGTGCGGCCTATCCCAGCCGAGGCCGTCGCACGGACCATTGATCTGATCTACCACCTCGAAACGGTGCTTGAGGCACGGGAGGTGCTCCACGTGGCGCAAGCCTAACGTCAATGCGACCGCCTCTCTGCAGCCCTCTTAGGGCTTTCTCCTTGCAATCTCGTCGGGAACATGTTACGAACAGGTCAGCGGTGGAGTCACAGGAGGGGCAGGATACGTATCCCATGTATGTCGTTGTGCGCTTATGGACCATTCTGAGTCTTGCCTGGCTTCTCGTCTTTCTGCAACCAGCCTATGCCAACGGCGAGCACGTGCATGTGGGGGGGATTTTTCTTATCCTCCTTGGGGGCGTCGTGTTCCTCAGCAGTTTTATCGTGGTCTTCTATTTTTTGTTCCGCTCGCCCTCGTCTGAGTCCGAAGATGAAGAAGGCCCTGAGGCATAGCCGCGCCCATACGCTGCTGTGCCGTGCCCCACAGGGTTCCAAAAGTTTGAGAGAATGTAAAGGAGTAGAGATACGTGGTAGAACAAGTCAGGCAGCGGATGTCGCTGATTGGACGAATGCGGCGTGTGATCGAACGGCCCTATTTACTCATGGCGGCGATCATCCTGGTGTTAGGGGCCATCTGGTTCACGCGTCTGGCTTTACAGGAATTTCTCCTGCTCGACCGTCTGACCAATGTGTATACCAACGATGCCCAGATTAAGATGGATGCCTATCCCATCAAAGCCGGGGTGAGCGGTGAAGTGCGCGACGTGCTGGTGAAGGAAGGCGAGCGTGTGGAGAAAGACCAGATCCTCGTCCACCTGGTGCCGGACGACCTGCAGGCGGAGATGCGCCGGGCTGAAGCAGTCGCCGAAGGTATTGTGCAACAACTCGACGAGATCCGGCGCGAACTGCCCCTGGCGCTGCAGCAGGCGCAGAACGAGGTCGCCAAAGTCCAGGCGGGGCTGGACACCAAGCAGGTGACGTCACGGAGGGCCGAGGTGCTGCTCGATGTGCAGCGCGATCGTACCGACAAGATGCGCCGTGAACACGAAGCCAGTCTCGAAGCCGCCCGTGCCAATCTGCGCGAGCAGGAAAGTGCCGTGCGTGACGCCGAGGCGAGTCTGCAGCGCATGCGCAGTCTGGCCAGTGAGGGCGTGGTGTCGCAGGATCGCCTGGATAGCGCCCAGACAGCCTCTGACCGGGCGCACGCCCGCCTCTCTGCCCTGCGCGAACAGGTTCGCCAGGCCCAAGAGCACTACCCGGCGGGTGATTCCCCGCATATGATTCGTGTGCACGAGCAAGACTGGCAACGGCAGCAAGCGGAGGTCAAGGAGCAACGCGCCGCGTTGGAGGCCGCCCGCACGAACTTACAGATGGTGGAGATGCGCGGGCAGCGTCTCAAGGTGCTCGAAGCGCGCTATCAAGAAGCGCAGGCCCAAGTCGAGACGGCCCGGCTCAAACTGGCCAAAACCGTCATCCGCAGCCCGGTCTCTGGCCTGGTGGGCCAGCGGAACATCGAGCCGGGCAGTCTGGTGCGTGGGGATGGGGGAAATCCGCCGCTGCTGATTATTCATGATCCAGAGACCCGTTGGATTGAGGCCAATGTCTGGGAATCGGATATCAGCCGTGTGCGCGTTGGACGCCCCGTCGATATCTGGATCGATGCCTTCAAGATGAGCACACTCGGGCGCGGCAAACCGTTCCGTGGGCAGGTGGTGCGTATCAATCCCACCACCTCGGCAGAAATTTCGGGCTTGCCGCCGGAACGGTTTTTTACACGGCGTGAACAGAAAGTGCCGGTCAAAATTTCGCTCGACAGCCCGAATCCTGGCTGGCGCGCTGGGATGCTTGCCGAGGTGCTCATTTTAGTCGATGACGGCGCTGTGGCGCACGAATCACCGCCCAGGTAGGAGAGACGCTGTGACGCGCCTCGCAGCGCTCGTGCCCCAGGGTCTCGCCTTGTATCAGCGCGGTCGCCTGTTCGTGGGGCGCGACATCTGGCGCGCTGATGCCGCGGCCACCTCACGTCTGGGTGGCGTGGGGATTTATCTTCTCCGTATCCTGCTGATCGTGATCCGAGGCTGTGCGCTCGAACATCAGTGTCTGCTGCGTGCCGCAGCCCTGACCTACAATACCCTCCTCTCCGTTGTGCCGATGCTGGCCTTTATGCTGGCCTTTCTCAAAGCGCTCGGGGTGCATAATCTGCTCGAACCGCTGCTGATCAATTTGTTGTCCGTTAGTTCCGAAGACACGGTGCGCATCATGATCGCCTATGCCAACAACATCGAAGTACGCACCCTGGGCGGCATTGGCCTGGGCACGCTGGTGGTGACGACGGTGTTAGGCGTGGGCAACGTAGAACGGTCTTTTAATGAAATCTGGGGCGTGCGTACCGAGCGCCCCGTGCTGCGCAAGATTGCGGACTATGCCAGCGTCCTGGTGCTGGCCCCAGTGGCTTTACTGCTCGCGACCGGGATCAATACCCGTCTGCATAGCCCGGCGTTTGTGCAAGCGTGGTTGGGCGTCCGGGTTATCAGCGAGGCGGTGACTTTTTTTTCAGCCATGCTCTCAACGCTGCTACCCTATGTCGCTTTGTGGCTGGTGTTTACGTTCTTTTATGCCTTTCTCCCCAACACGCGTGTGCATGTCCTCCCAGCCCTGGTGGGTGGCGTGGTCGGTGGCACCCTCTGGCAGCTTACCCAGTGGGCCTACATCGAACTCCAAGTGGGCATGGCCAATGCCCAGGCGATCTATGGGGCCCTGGCGCAGCTGCCAGTGCTGATGCTGTGGATCTATGTGAGTTGGATTATGACCTTACTCGGCGCCGAGGTCGCCTATGCCTGCCAACATGCCACCACCTATGTCCCGGCGCGCCTGGTGCGTTCGGCCAGTGTCTATGTGAAGGAATGGTTGACACAAGCACTGTACTTTGCATTAGTACGTGCCTTCAGGACTGGCACGGAGGCCTGGTCTGCAGCGACGTTTGCGCAGGAGTACTCCCTCCCCTTGCCGCTGGTGCATGAGCTCCTCGCCCCCTTACGTCAGGCGGGTCTGGTGGTCGAAGCGGCTGACGCGCCGGAGCATTATGTGCCGGGGCGTGATCCGGCGAGCATGACGCCCTGGGATATCCTGTACACGCTGCGGCATCACGGGGACCAGGCCCTCGGCACGCTCATCGCCTTACATGATCCCCTCATCTCTCAGCTGATGAGCCAAATTGAGGCGGCGCAGCAACAGGTGGCTGGTGCCTCGAGTATTGCGCAATGGCTGGCCGGGAAAGTCCCCGCGCCTGCCTCGCAAAGGAGCCCCATATGAAACTGGCGGTCGTTGCTGCAGTCGGAAGCTATACCCCGGTAGATCTTGACGCCAAGCGGCGCAGTCTGTGTGCCGTGCTGCGCCCGACACGCAGGTGGACATGTTTATGGCCGACAGCGGTGTGCCCTACGTGGAGTCGAGCCTGGAATTGTATCTGTCGGAAGTCGCCGTGGCGCGTAAGGTGGTGGAAGTCGCCCGTCTGGGGTATGACGCCGTGGTGGGCACGGCTTTCCTCGATAATGGCCTTGATGCGGCCCGTGAGTTGGTGGACATCCCAGTCGTCGGCCCCGCCAAAACGACCATGTATATGGCGGCCACGCTGGCGCATCGCTTTGGGGTCATCACCGCAGCAGGGGATTTGCCGCGTCACATCCGGGCGCTGGCCAAACTCCTCGGGGTCGACGACCGCGTGGTGGGCATTCCCACCCTCAAGTGCACCGTGGCGGATTTTCTGCATGACGAGGCCAATGCCCTGGCCATGCTCATTGCCACAGGGCGGCACCTGGTGGAAGAGCAGGGCGCCGAAGCCCTCGTTTTGGGTTGTGGAGCCACCACGGGCCTGGCCTCGCGGATGGCGCACGCCTTAGGCGTCCCTGTGCTCGACCCAGGCTTGACCGCGGTGAAATACGCCGAAATGCTGGTCGATCTAGGGCTCAGCCACAGTAAGCGCGCCTTTCCGTACAATCCACGGGTGATGCAATTACTCAACGGTATGCGCTGATCGAGGTGGGAGCGGGGGCACGTCAGCAGGCGTAGCGAAAACTGCCGTCTATGAGCATCCTGAATAACTGGCAATGCGCCTCGGCAATGGGCAAGCCGCACAGATCTTGGACCCAGGCCCATTGCCCAAAGGGATTGAGTTCGAGAAAGGTGTACGTGCCATCGGGAGAGAGAATGAGGTCGATGGCGCCATACACCAAGCCATAGGTGCGCAGCAGTTGGATGCAGCGGGTGGCGACCGCAGCAGGTAACGTATGCGGCAAGTACGGCGTGCGTTCCAGATCGTAGCGCCGCCAGTCATGCTGGGACAGCGGGCTGTGCTGCGAATGAATCTCCGCTGCCAGCACGGTGTGCCCAAAGACGGTGGCGCGGATTTCGACTAGTTTGGGGACATAGGCTTGCCAGATGCTCGGGCAGGCGCGCAGGCTGGCGACATCGGCAAGATCATCGGCAGCGACCGGGCTGGTATAGAGCATGCGCTCGGACCCATCGTCTACCTGGACCAGAGCCTGCTCAAAACCCTTGACGATGAGCTGACCCTCGGTGTCCTGCCACACACGCTGCACGGCGCCTGGTGCATTGCCCATGCAGGTGCGCGGCACGGTGAATCCCAGCCCCGCCGCCGTCTGCAACTGCACGGCCTTGATCGAGGCGTAGTTCCCAGCATGCGGTCGATTCACCATGGGCCGTGGCACGCACTCCCAGAACCCGGTGAGGAACCAGCGCGTCTCGATGTTGAGAAAACGCGTCAGGCTTGCGGTGGGCGTAGTCCCTGGGGCATGCTGGATGGAGGGTCGGCGGTACCAAATCACCCCCACGTCATCAAGCCGGACCTCGACACCATCCTCCAGCGTGATAGTACCCTCACACCAGCGGCCCTCGACCAACTGCATGCTCGCCGTGCTGGCCGTTGGGACGGTCCCGGGATCCCAGCGACACCAGCGCAGTCCAGCCCGCTCCAGGTAGGGCAGCAAATACTCCGTGGTCGGATCAAAGGCTTGCGTCACAATTAAGACATCTGGAGCCGACATGCTTCTGCTACCGGATGAGGGAGACACGTGGGAAGGCGACATCCACGCCCTCCACATTGGTCTCCGTGGGCGTGGTATCGATATTGGCGCGCGCCAGTGGGGACGGGCCGCGTCCTAACGTATACACGGGGCGCACCGGGCCTTTGGCCACTTGCGCCATGCCGACCGCCCCGTTACGGAAGGTCAGGAGCCAATCGACCCACAGCACCTCGCCATCACGGCGGGCGCTCACCAGCATCTTGGTGGGGGCAAAGCGCTCTTGCTGCGCCGCGACCCAGGCATACAGCGCTGTGACGTCTGGATCGTCATTGTTGTCGATAATCTCGACACATTTCCGCAGCACTTCTGTATAGGCAATCACATCCTGTAGAGTAAACAAGGCGCGGCGTTGGCGGGCGAGCTCGTGGAGGTCGACATAGCCCGCGCCTAGACACGGATCATCCGCCTGGGAATCGGCTACAGCCAATTCCCCCACGGTATTATAGGTGGATGTCCCCTCCGTCATACAACAGCTCGCGGCCTTGGCCTGCGCCATCGAGCGCTCCGTGGCAATCCCCCGACGCACAATGAGGGGCTGCACGAACTTGCTATCATTGTACACTTTGAGCGTGAGGAAACCTCGTTCGCCGGCACTCACCAGCATGCTATAGCCGATTTGATCCGCCGGAGCCACCGGACCCGCCAGGGCACCGTCCCACACCTCGGCTTCTTTGAGCACCCGGTCCAAGTGTTGTATGGCCACGTCGTTTGAGGTTTCCTGCTCCACCAAGCTGAGGAGTGTCCGGGCGATTTCGTCCGCGGCATCAGCAAACCTGTGGCGCTGGACCTCCCGAAAAAGCACCTCCCCACCCTTATACGGCCCCGAGGCGCAACCGTACAGCCCCGTACCCAGCGCCGCCACAGACAGCGAGGCGGCGCACAGTTGTAGCAGTGTACGCCGATCCAGACGTACCGGATCCGTCAGCGCCGTCGCGCTGTGCTGGGATAGCCGCATGCTCTCTTCCTCATTAGCGTGACGCACCAGGCATCAAGGCGCGCAGGGCCTCGGCATACTCGGCGCGGGGAAACTCCTCGCCGTTGGGTACACGCATCATATCGGCATAAATCTCGAGGCGGTTGCCATCAGGATCCAGGAAGTAGAACGAGCGACTCCCACTCCCTCCCAGGTTCCCACCCCCCTCAATACCATGGATGAGCGGACCGCTGAGCAGTTTGACGCCCTTGGCATGCAAATGCGCCAGGGCCTTGAGGAAGGCATCACGATCCTCGACTTCAAAAGCAATTTGCTGAATCAGCCGCTCGCGTTGCCCCACCGTCGTCAGGTCGGTACCTGGAGGTGCCGAACTGATGACAAAATCATGGTGCATATCGTCAAAGCGTAAGAAGGCCGTTTCTGAACCGTCAGCCGCTTTGCGACGATTCGTGACACGACACCCCATCACTTCGGTGTAGAAACGGAATGAGCGCTCAAAATCCTCAACCAACAGCCCCACGTGTCCAATCCGTTTAATATGGATCCCCATGTGTGTGTCCTCCTGCATGGTTACCGTGTGTCTGCACTCAGAGAGTATTGCGACGCGATACCCCGCTCCGACGGCCCAATGAAGCGTCACTCTTTTATAGCAGGATATCGCCAGAGTGCAAGAGACAAAGCGCGGCAGGCGGATGGTGGCCTACTTTGTCTCAAAAGTCGTGGCGCCGTCCCAATCGTCTGCCAGCGTGGCGGGATCGAGCTCATCCAGCCGCGCCAGCATCTCGATCGTGGAGGTATCGTGTGGACGCGCCATGAGGGCGCTCGTAAACTGCGCACGTGCCACAGCGAACTGCCGGGCGAGGTAGGCCGAGAAGGCCGCATCATACGCCTGGTAATACTGCAGATCAGCCACGGCAATGTCATCCTCCTGCTCGCCGTACACCTCGTAGACTTTGACGGCTTGTGACTTGCCCTTGACCCGAATGGCATCGAGCAGGCGGGTACGAAACACGTGCGGGGTCAGCGCCTCATAGGTAAACTCCGAAATCATGACTACGGTCTGATAATGTTTATTGGCGGCTTCCAAGCGCGAGGCCAGATTCACCGCATCGCCAATCACCGTATAGTTAAATACTTGCTCCGACCCGATATTGCCTACCACCATGGGCCCGGTGTTGATCCCCACCCGACATTCCAAGGCGGGGAAGCCTTCGTGGAGCCACTGGGGACGCAGGGCGGTCAGACGGCGCTGCATGCGCAAGGCGGTACGGACCGCCAGATCGGCATGGTAGGGAATCGGTAAGGGTGCACCAAATTCCGCCATAATGGCGTCGCCAATGTATTTGTCGATGATGCCACCCTGTTCCATGACGATGGTGGTCATCGCCGTCAGATACATATTAAGGAGTTGGACCAGCGCTTGCGGGGTGAGCTGCTCAGCCAGCGTCGTAAAATTGGCAATGTCCGAGAACAACACGGAAATGACCCGCTCCTCGCCGCCGAGGTGAAGTAAGCCACGATTGTGCAACAATTCATCGACAACTTTTTTGGAGACGTACTTGGCGAAGGCGTCCCGGATGAAGGCCTGATCGCGCGCAATGGCCACCTGGAGGCCCACTACCGTCCCACCCAAGATCCACAGCACGCTGCACAGCATGGAGGCCAGGGGCAGGAGCGTGAAATGCAGACCTTGCCACCAGGCCAGGGCCAGGAGTCCGAGCACGATGCAGCCTCCCATGCCATAGAGCGGCAACGGCGACTCGACCAGTGCCGCCAGCATCACGAGCAGCCCAAGGAGGCCGAGCAACGCCAGCACCTGCCCGAGCGACCAGGTGTGCAGAAAGGTGCTGGTCAGGAGCGCATTGGTAAAGGCGGCATGCATGGCGACCAGGGGCACATAGCGCTCCAGCGGTGTCTGGCCCGCGTCCGCAATGCCAGTCGAGACATCACCGATGAACACAAAGGCATTCTCAAACAGCTCCAGCAGATTGCCACGTACGTCTGGATCGCGCATCAGGGCCAGCAACTGGTGTATCGGCATGCTGGGGAAATCACGCCCCCACACCTGTGGATACGGCACCCGCGTCCGGCCATGGGCATCAATCGGCACCACCACGTCATGGCGGAGACGGCTGGTGGGCAGCGCCGGGATGGTGAGCGTCTGGCCCCAATGGACAGTCAGCGCCTCCAGCGGCACCTGCATGGCATCCAGAAACATGGCAAGGGACATGGCGGGCAGATAGCCCGTCTCGACTTTGAGCAACAGCGGCAACCAGCGATAGACCCCGTCTGCGTCGTTGGTGGCACTGATGTGCGCCGTTTTGAAGGCCGCTGCAGCCAAGAGGTCGAACTGCGTGAGGGCGCGTGTGGCGTAGAGTGGCTGGGCGTTCCCCCGTTCATGCGGTTGGTGCAGCTGGGACCGTAAGCGCTCGTAGGCCGCACCACTACCCCAGCGAAAAGGTTGGACAGCGGGGCTCTGATCCACCGCGATGGGGAGGTACACCGTACCAAGTTGCTGCACAGAGGTGGCAAAACGCTGATCGGCCTCAGGAGTGGTCGGGAGTGAGAAAATGATATCGTAGGCTACCGCTGCGACCCCGAGCTGCGCCAGCGCCTCGTTCACCTGAGCCATCGCAACACGATCGACGCTGCGCGTGCCAAATTGCGCATACGAATCATCGGTAAGCGTCACATAGACGATCTGCGGAGCGCGGCGTGGTCCATAGCCCTGCTGGACGACGCGCGCATACAGTGCGTCCGTGAGCGGCGCATCCAGGGTGGTCCACACACTGCCTCGCAACACCCAGAACAGCATGGCACTGGCGAGCAGGGCAAGGTCCAGGAAGATGACGATGCGGAGGAAGGGCTTACTTTTGCACGTGAAGATCATATTTTTTCACGACGAAAGCTTTGCCGGACGATATGGGTAACGCCTGCGCGAAGGGATCAGCGCCGAGCGAGCGCACATTGCCCGCGATTTGAAACGGCTTGTCGGCCTGTTGGCCAAGGTCAATTTTGCTCGCGTCCATCAGCTTGCGCTCCACCGCCAGCCACTGCTCGGGTGAGACCTTCGCGCCACTGCCCACGGTTAGCACCTCGCGCAACGCCGTCGGGCTACACAACACGGTGAGGGCTTCATGGGGGCTGGCCCCATCAATCTCATAAAACTTCTCCGCCGACGGCAACGTCACCTGTGTCCCTTTGGCGACCTTGGTCGCAGCGTCCCGGGCGTTGAGCAAGGTGATGGTCGAGCCATCATTGTGCACTACATAGATATAGGCATCGTCTTCGGGAAGCACATAGACCCGGACGGCGTCACCAGTTTTCACCCTTTCGGTACTTTTGGCGGCGACAAGACGTTCCCCGGCACGGAGCTGGAGACCTATCTTCGCCCGGACGCGCTCTTGCGCCATGGCTGATGCAACGAGCAGCGGGCACAGCCATATCCCCATCAGGAGGAGTGTGCTGAGTGAGACAACGGGGCGCATGCGGTTCATAGCGTGTCCTTCTGATCGTGCCAGGCATCGCGCAGGGCGCGCCCTGGAGGGGAAGCCCGGCAGGCGGGCTGCGCTCAATGTTGCGACATCCCTCAGTGTAAAGCAATTTTCGCCGTCTGGCCATGGACCATGCGTGTAAGCCTCGTCACAGGCTAGGGGAGTCCTACCAGACCAAAATATCCAGCATTGTAGAAGATATGCAGCAGCAGCCCAGGATAGAGACTAGCATAACGCTCACGGCTGTAGCCAAACACCAGAGCCGGGGCGAGTACCGCGAGGGCCCACAACGGCGGATGGGTCCAGAGATGTCCCAGCGTAAACGCCAGCGCCGTGCCGGCATTGGCCAGCGTCACCCCACGCCAGGTGCGCTGCCCCCACGGCTGCTTGCTGCAGTAGCTTTGGAGATAACCACGGAAGAGCACTTCTTCGAGAGCGGGGTGCCCGACGACGAGCAGGCAGAAGGCGGGAGAGAGTATCTGGGAAAGCGTCAGCGGGTGTATCGGCACGGCAAGCCATAACCCCAACCAGAAGCCAAGACCTGCCAACAGCGCCCCGTAGAACCATGGATCGCGGTAAAACCAGGGGCACCATCTGAGCCCGAGCCTCTGCCATGTGCCCGCAACCCGTCCCGGCAAGGCCCGCCCCCGGTGTCTCATGCGGCTCCCAGTCCGACCAGGACAACCCCAAGGCAGATAAGCCCAGCGGCCAGCCAGCGGGTCCGATTGACCGGCTCGTGAAACACGATCCGCGACAGAATCATCACGAGGACGTAGCCCAGACTGACCGTGGGATAGGCCAGGGACAACTCTAAACGCGCCAGCACACTGAGATAGAGCACGGTGGAGAGACCATAGCACCCGAAACCGCTCATGACCGAGACGTTGCGGGTGAGGGCCACGAGGTCACCCAGACCAAAGCCTGGCTGGCGTGCCATGCCATGTTTGAGGAGGAGTTGTCCGGCCACCCCTATGAGGATGCCCACGAGGAGTACGGCGTAGGCTTGCTCCTGCATCATCTCACGTCCTCGCTAGGAGGGAGACACCAACGACAATCACACCCACACCGGCCCAACGCAGGGGCGTGATGGCTTCCGCGAAGAAGCACGCGGACAAGCCCAGTACAATGGGAAAGGTGAGAGACAGGATCGGATAAGCCAGTGACAACGGGGCACGGGCCAACACCCAGAGCCAGCACACTGCAGAGAGTCCATAGATGCACAGGCCGCCCCAGGTCTCGGGATGGAGAAAGAGCGTGCTCACGGAAGCGTCCGGCTGGGCCATGCGGGCCGCTTTGAAGAAGAGCTGACCAGTGGCATTGAGGATAACGGAAAGGAAGATCCCCGCCAAGACAGGACGGCGGGGATGCCGCGAGAGCATCATAAGATTCCTTAGAGATTGCGTCAGGACTGCAGGGCGGGCAGATCGAGAAGCGTGCAGAGTTCCTGCCAATTGGTAATGGTCGGCACACTCGGCGGGGTAGGCGGTGGCGCGACCAGCCCCTGCGCCTGGGTATACGCCATCCAAATGGGCTGGATACCAGCCTGTTGCGCGCCCCGCACATCCGCCTCAAGATTATCGCCAATAAAGGCCGTCTGCGCCCCCGAGACTCCTAAATCTGCGAGCAGGGCGTGAAAAATCTTGGGATGCGGTTTGCGGTAGCCGATTTGGCCCGACACAATGATCGTGTCGAAAAACGGCGCGAGGCCCAGCGTCTCCAGGATGCGCCACGCGGCAGGGGCATGCGTCAGGTTCGACACCAGCCCAAGGCGATAGCGTGTCTTGAGCTGTGTGAGCATCGCCAGGGTGCCTGGAATCGGGGTGGCGTAATCGACAAAAGCGGAAAAATAGCGTTCGACGGCCTGGGCAATCCGCGAGTCATCCGGGGGGATGTCATGCCCAAACTCGCGCAGGGCGGCGCTCACCCAGAAGCGATTGTGGGTTTCCTCGCCGTTGTGCTGCGCCGCCTCCACAAAGCGCCGCGCCGTGGCACGATAGACAGGCAAAAAACCCGTGTCGGTGACAGGCACGCCACTGTGCGTCAGGCTCTGGGTCAGCCGCCCAACGGCTTCCTCACGCCGGAGGTGTTGCACCAACACGAGGGTCTCAAAGAGATCAAAACCAAGCGCAGTAATATGTTGCATGACGGGATATGGCTCTCCGTAAGATCGTCACCATCCGTAGCGCCCACCTCGCCTCGGGGCCTTGCCGTGATCATTACAGAGAACGCGCCTCCGGTCAAGGCGGGACGGGCGCCATCGGGCCGTTGTGTCACGCCAGGGAGTCAGATACACTAGATAAAGAGTACGGTCCAAGCACGTCAACCGCGGTGTGGGACAGAGGGAGGCAGACAAAGCATGCGTATCGCCGTGATGGGCACAGGGGGAGTGGGTGGCTATTTTGGCGCGTTGCTGGCCCGCGCCGGGCATGACGTCACATTCATTGCCCGCGGCGCACATCTGGCCGCGATGCAGGCGCATGGCCTGCGCATCGAAAGCACCCTGGATGGCACCTTTACCGTCCCAGGGTGTGCGGTGAGCGACACGGCCCAGGTGGGTCCGCAGGATCTGGTCCTCTTTACTGTCAAGATGTACGACAATGCTGCGGCCGTCGAGGCGGTCAGGCCATTGCTTGGGCACGAGACGCTGATCCTCACCCTACAAAATGGCATTGATAATGGCGAACAATTGGCCGCTGCCGTCGGAGCAGCGCACGTGCTGATCGGCTCGGCGTATATGGAAGGACGCGTCATCGCGCCTGGCGTGATTATGCAAGCCGGACCAGGAGCCGCCGCGTTTGGGGAAATGACGCCAGGCAGCACGCCGCGGGCACAGCGTCTCCTGCACGTCTTGCGCGAGGCCGGGTGGCGCGTCGAGTTGCACGACAATATGCTGGGCATGTTGTGGAAAAAGTTTGCCTATATTGCTGGGTCGGCGGCGGTGTGCGCCGCGACCAACAGTGATTATCAGGAGATGCGCTCCATCCCAGAAACCCGGGCCATTATTCAGGGGGCCATTGAGGAAGCATTGACTGTGGGCCGGGCGCGCGGGGCACCGATCCTGGACGATTCGCTCGCCTGGTCGATGACGGCGCTGGATCAATTCCCTGGCACCGGGCGCGCTTCGTTGGCGAAAGATTTTCTGGCTGGCAATCGCGTCGAACTTGATGGCCTGACAGGGGTCGTGGTGCGTATGGGGCGTGCCGTGGGGGTACCAACGCCCATTAATGACACGCTCTATGCTATCCTCAAGCCCTGGGCGCAGCGCATTGATGCGCAACGTCAAGACAACGTGTAACACATGCTGCGTGATGCAGCAGGGGGAAGTGTCACCATGGGTACTTTTCGTATGTATACCGGGGCAGACGGTCAAACGCACGTGGAGACGATTGAACTCGCGCAGACGCCGGCGTGGACGGCAGGCCTGGCGACGAGCAACATTGCCTTTCGGAGTGCCCCTCCAGGCAACTTTGTGGACTGGCATCCGGCACCACGCCGCCAGTTTGTGATCATCCTCTCCGGCCAGCTGGAGATTGGTTTTAGCGACGGCACCAAGCACATCTTCGGTCCAGGGGACGCCCGTCTCGTCGAAGATACCACCGGCAAGGGCCATACCACCGCCGTCCATGGGAATCAGCCCTGCGTCACCGCCACGGTGCCCTTGGCCTAGCGCGGCGTTCCGACACAGCACGTGCCTGGCGTGCTCCGGCCAGTAACGGCCTGCGCGCCTATCCCGGTCGGGGCGACCGGCTGGTCGCCCCGACAACGCGGACGGGTGTTGCGATGGCCTACGGGGAGAGGCTCTGCTCGCGCGCTCCCTGCCCAGCGGGAAGAGAAGGCGGGTACAGGGCTCAGGAGTGGGCCAGGCCTGCGGTATTGCCCTCATGATACGAAAGGAAGCGATGGTGCAGCCAACTGTGCTGCAACAATGGTTTATGAGCGCTATTGACGGCCTCGCCCCTGCGGCCCAACGCGAGGCACGCCACCAACTCTACACGGAGGTGCTTGGACTCCAGTCGCTCCTGGAGCCGACCGCCGCTGACGATGTTGGCGTGTTTCTCCTCGCGCAGGTCCTGGCGGCGCATCAACTGGCCAGTGCTCCCGTGCCCGGGCACAGACCAGAACGTGCCAGTGGCCAGGCAACGTGGTATGAAAAAGAACGCCGGCGGGTCAGCAAATTGCTGAGCCAGATTGCGGAGAGTCCGGTGGTTGCCACTTTCGAGTCTGCGGTGACGTATTATGATGCGGCGGACGTCACCTGTCCCCACGGGCACAACCAGAAAACCTGTGAGGAGCTGTATGCACTGCGGCTCACCCTGACCCTGCTCGAACAGCATCAGGCCGGGCGCTTGGTGCGCAAGCAAGTCGAGCGCCTGCGGCAACGCCAGCCGCATCTGCCCATCCTCGCGGATCTCTGTACGCCTCTCACACCCCCGTCCAACGAGGCGATACCCGCCGCGCCCTCAGAGCCAGATGGGCCTGGCACCCCGCGTGGCCTGGACGACAGTACGGCCTATCTACTCGGGACGATTGTCGGGCGTTTGCGGTACGTGGGTCTCACCGTGGGCCAGAGCTGCAGTCTGGTGGATCGGGTCTTATCCTGCTGTTTCGGACGACTCGACCCGCACGGCACGCGCCCAGCGCTGCTGGCGGCACACTGGCGACGTCTCAACCAACAGCAGGTGGGAGTGTGAAGAGCATGCGACTATTGAGATCCTACCTGCGTCATGGGTTGTTGAGCCTGTTGCTGCTCCTGCTGTGTAGTGCCCAGAGCACCCTACCCCGCAAAGAGGTGTGGATCACCCGTGCCACCTCCCAGGAAGAACTGGCGCGTTTTAGTGCTGAAATTGCTGATACCCCAGAGACCTGGGAGCGGGGCCTCATGGAGCGCACGTCCCTGGCGCCAAACGCTGGGATGCTGTTCCTCTTCCCCGAGGTGGCCCCACGCGCCTTCTGGATGATGCACACGCTGATTCCACTGGACATGCTGTTCATTGGGGCCGATCGCCAGATTATTAATATTGTGGAAAACGCCGTGCCGTGCCTGCCGCCACGTCAATGTCCGATCTACCACTCGACGGCTCCAGCCCAGTACGTCCTCGAAATTCCTGGGGGCCGGGCCCGCGCCTTAGCGCTCAACACCGGCGACCGCGTCCATTTCTAATGCTGCGGCACGCTATCCAAGCCTGGCATGATCTGCTACTATACTGGCGCGTTGACAGCAGGTGACGGATGGGCCACAGGCCGCAGCACGAGTCCCAGCACGTAAAGGACAACTATGGCGGGCATTGTCGAGCGTCTCTGGCAACTTGGGCGGGCGCAGCTCAACGATCTCCTCGGGCAACGCGGGCCTGGCACGCCGCCTGGGGACAGCGCGTCTCGGGCTGCAGACGAGACCCCGCACGACACCTTCCACGCCCCACCGCCGTGTGAAGAGTCGCCCACCTCCCGTGCAGGTCTCCCCAGGACAGTAGAGTTAGTACGTTGCTATCGCCTGCTTGACCTGCCCTTTGGGGCGCCGATGGCCCAGGTGACCAGACAATGGAAAACGTACTTAAAAAAATGTCATCCTGATCGCTACGCGCGCAACCCCACCAAACAGGCTGAAGCCACGGAACTCACCCAACAATTGAATGACGCACATCAGAAACTCAAAGTGGCCTGGGAACGACACCAGCGCTAACCCAGGTTGTCGCGACAAACGGGCGAGAGGCCCAGGAGGACGATCACATGCCTGTTTTGACCCCTGAGAAAATCCACGATGCCGGCAAGGCCATCTTCCTCGCCGCCGGCGCATCTGAAGAAGAAGCGCAGCTGGTCATGGAGCACCTTGTTGGTGCGAACCTCGCCGGGCATGACTCGCACGGGCTCATCTTGCTGCCCACGTATATTAATCGCATCAAGCGTGGCGATATTGTGCCTGGGGCGCCGTTCGTTGTGGAGCAAGAGACTGCCACCAGCGCGCGCATCAACGGCAACTGGGGCTTTGGCTACGTGGTCACCACACGCGCCATGGAGATGGCCATTGCCAAGGCCAAGACCAGCCAGGTGGCCGCTATGACTATTTATCAACAGAGCCACGTCGGCCGGGTAGCCGACTACCCCCTGATGGCGGCCCGCGAGGGTTTTATCGGCCTGATGACCTGTGACTCCGGTCGTGGCCCCAAAGCCGTGGTACCGTTTGGCGGGCGCGAGGCCCGTCTAGGGACGAACCCCATTTCCGTGGCCTTCCCCAGTGATCTGGACGGCCCCATCTTCCTCGATATGGCTACCAGCGCTGTGGCCGCCGGGAAGTTGAACGTCAAGCGTAGCCGTCACGAACCTGCACCGCTCGGCTGGGTCATTGATAAAGACGGCCATCCCACCACGGACGTCGAAGAATACTATAAGGGCGGGGCCATTTTGCCTATGGGTGGCGACCAGGGCCACAAAGGCTATGTGCTGTCGTTTATGGTCGAGACCCTGTCCGGCATCTTAACGGGGCTGGGCTTTGGGGTATCGCCAACCGGACGGCACAATGACGGCACATTCCTGGCCGTGTTCGATGTCAGCGCTTTCCTGCCCCTGGAGAAATTTAAGCAGGACATCGCTGAATTTGTGGACTATCTGAAAGCCACGCCACCGGCGGAAGGGTTTACCGAAGTGCTCTATCCTGGAGAGCTGGAATATCGCACCGAGCAACGGCTGCGGCGCGAAGGCATCTATATTGAAGACCAGACCTGGAACCAGGTGATGACGCTGATGCAGGAGTACGGGCTGCCGACGCCGGCGTAAAAGCCGAGATGTCCATGTCGTCAGTCCTGCGCCAGTGCCTCCCTGGGCACGTCGGGCTCCGTCCAGTTCCGGCAGCCACGCTAGAGCATGGCGCTCCCCGGGGAAACCCTGGAGCACTGGCAGCGTATTGATGCCGTGGACATCTAGCGCGATAGGCCAGGCCAAGGCCCGGCCGCGCCGTAGGGCCACCGTCCGGCCGTCCCTAGCGGGATAGGCTCTAAGCCCAGCCACCAGGAAGGCGCTTGCCAGGGCCGGACGTTTTATGGAAAATATGTCGTGCCAAGTCCAGGCATCTTCCTCATGACTGCCACGCCACTCGGCGCGTGGCGCAACGGACGGGGGTTTTGCATGATGCGTCACACGCCGCCACGCTGGGGAGCGCGGCAGGAGAGTGAGCCTGTGGTGTGGGCGCTTCTGGCGCACCTCGGCGCCACGGTGCTGCATCTCCTGGTCTATCTTGGGCGTCTTGGGCTCTTTCTCGGGCAGAGCCTCGGCATCCTGTGTCTGCCACCACTGAAAGTACGGCGTATCCTGCGGCAGATCGACTTTATTGGCACTCGGTCCTTACTCGTCATTGGCCTCACCGGGCTGTTTGCCGGCATGGTCCTGGCACTGCAGGGGTACTACACCCTGACGCGCTTTGGTTCTGAAGCCTTTTTAGGTCCCGCTGTAGCGATTAGCTTGATTACCGAACTCGGGCCGGTGCTGTCGGCGCTCATGGTCACTGGCCGGGCCGGCTCGGCGATTGCGGCGGAAATTGGTATTATGCGTATCACGGAGCAAATCGACGCCCTCGAAGTCATGGCCTTGAATCCCATCCGCTATCTCGTGGTTCCCAACATTGTGGCGGGTCTCATTGCCCTGCCGCTGCTTGGCGCCCTGTTTTCGGTGATCGGCATTTATGGCGGCTATCTGGTCGGCGTGCAATTGCTCGGGGTGAGCAGCGGTACGTATTTTGGCAGCATGACGGATTTTGTGTCGTTGCGGGATGTGGGTACTGGACTGTACAAATCGCTCAGTTTTGGGTTGTTGATTACCTTCCTGTGCTGTTTTAAGGGCTATCATACTGGTTATGGTGCCGAAGGCGTGAGCAAGGCTACCACGGAAGCCGTGGTGGCGTCTTCGGTGGCCATTCTGGTGCTGGATTATTTCCTCAATTCGGTGTTGTTGTGATGTCTGAAACCCCCATCATTCAGGTGCGTGATCTCTGTAAACGTTTTGGCCAGCAGGTGGTGTTTCACGGCCTGAGCCTTGATATCCAGCGCGGGGAAATCCTCGCAGTGGTGGGCCGCAGTGGCACGGGCAAGAGCGTGTTTCTCAAACATCTCATCGGGCTGGTGCGCCCTGATAGTGGCTCGGTATGCGTGGATGGACACGATCTGCACCGCAGTGGGAGCCGAAATCTGGCGCACGTGCGGCAGCGCTTTGGCATGCTGTTTCAGGGCGGCGCGCTGTTTGATTCGCTCACCGTGGCGGAAAATATCGCCTTTCCCCTCCGCGAAAAAACGCGCTTGCCGGCGCTGGAGATCCAGACCGTGGTCACCGCGATGCTCAAGGACGTCGGCCTCGAGGGCGTGGAGCAGAAATTGCCTGACCAGCTCAGTGGGGGGATGCGCAAACGGGTGGCGTTGGCGCGAGCGCTGGCTTTACGCCCTGAGATTGTCTTATTTGATGAACCCACCACCGGGCTCGATCCTATTTTGGTGCGCTCGATCCATCATTTGATTGCTGATACGCAAGCCCGCTTCAACTACACGGCGGTGATCGTCAGCCACGAAATCCCGCAGATTTTTGACATTGCCACGCGTGTCGCCATGCTGCATAACGGCACGATACTCGAAGTCGCCACCGCAGCCCAGTTTCAGTGTTCACACAATCCCGCCGTGCAACAGTTCATCGCGGGACGCTTGGATGGACCACTGACCTCGACATGATCCCCTCGATACGCGCCATTGGAAAGATACCATGAAACGATTCACCCTTGAGGTCACCGTTGGTCTCTTTGTCCTTCTCGGTCTGTGTGCCTTGGCGTACCTCTCCATCCGCCTCGGGCAACTGCCGATTGGTCAGGGCTCGACCTATGATTTGACCGCCATGTTCCCGACGGTGGCTGGCCTGCGCGTTGGTGCCACCGTGGAGATCGCCGGGGTCCAGGTGGGCCGGGTGCTGGACATCCACCTGGCCGAGTATAGTGCCGCCGTGATCCTGCGCTTGGATAAGCGTGTCACCCTCCAAGACGATGCGATTGCCTCCATCCGCACACGGGGCCTCATCGGGGAAAAATATGTCAAAATTACGCCAGGGGGGTCGGTCCGTATACTCACGGCTGGCGGACGGATTCGTGAAGTCGAGCCCCCGATTGATATCGAAACGCTCATCGGGCACTTCATTCAGGGCAAACTCTAAGGCACGGCTCGTCAGGCTGAGCTGAAAAGGGGCACAACATGCGGCAGAGGCGATCCCCAGGTGGCGGGCAGGAACAGCCTGGGCCAACGCGGTGGGTGCCGTGGTCTGTCAGGGCGTGCGCACGGGGCGTGGTATGCAGTATGCTCCTGCTGGGAACAGCGACAAGTGTCTACGCGCAGACACGCTCCACGCCACGCGTGGTGTCGCTGGAGGAAGCTATTGCTCTGGCGGTACAAAATAGTCCTCAGATCAAGGAAGAGCAGTTTGGTGTGCTCAAACGTCAGAGTCAGCGCGCCCAAGCGGATGCGGCGCGTTTTGCGCAGTTAGAAATCAATGTCGTGGGGGGACCATCACCACGGGCGCGTGGCGATCAACTCAACTCCCCAGACTCGAAAACTGATCCAGCCATCACCGGCGTGTTCGGGCTGGCCACCATCAGCCTGGTGCAGCCGCTGTATACCTTTGGCAAAATTGATAGCTTGCGCGAGGCCGCGGCACACGGCATTGCGGTGAGCAAAGCCCAGGTCAACGAGCGGGCCACCAAAGTCGCCATGCTGGTCTATGAAGCGTATTACGGCTATCTACTAGCTGCCGCGCTGGAGAATCTCGCGCTAGAAATCGAGGAGCAGCTCACCGGCACCCTGGCCAAGACCAAGCGCCAGCTCGACGCCGGCGCGCCGGGGGTGGACAACATTGATTTGCTGAAATTGCAGACTTTCCAGGGCGAGTTGGAGAAACAGCTCAATGATATTCGTGAAGGGAAAGAGCTGGCGCAGACGGGCCTGCGCACCTTGCTCAATTTTGATCCCACCCAGCCCATTGCCCTCGCCGATACCGCCCTGGAACCCCGGGTGCGTGACCTCGGAACGGTGGAGCAATACCTGACGGATGCCCGCCAGCTGCGCCCGGAATTCACGCAGGCCCGTGAGGGAGTCAAAGCCTTTGAAAAGCTGGTGGATGCGACAAAGGCTGATTATTATCCCGTGGTGTTCTTCGGGGTGTTTGGCAGTCTCGCCGCAGCGACGAACCGTGATCGCGTCGAAAATCCCTTTGTCTACGACCGCTTGAATGACAGCGCGATAGCCCCGGTGCTGGGGGTCAACTGGAAGTTCAATCTCGGCATTACGGCTGGGAAGGTGGAGGAAACCGAGGCGGAGCTGGGGAAAATTCAGCAAAAGCAGGCCCTCGCTGAGCAAGGAATTCCGTTCCAGGTACGGCAAGCCTACCTTGAAGTGCAGCAGCATCAGGCCAACATTGAGGCAACACGTAAAGGTTTTCGCAGTGGGCGGCAGTGGCTGGTCGCGGCGGTGTCGAATTTTGATCTGGGGGTTGGCCCCAGTAAGGACGTCGGTGATGCGGCGGTGGCCTATGCCAAGTTGCGGGCGGGGTATTTGCAGTCGGTGTATCAGTATAATCTGGGGTTTGCCAAGCTCGATCATATGGCGGGCCGGGATGTCGCCGTGGTGGAACCATTGCTCCCCGCCCCGCCCCGCAAGCGGTAAATGAAGGAGAGAATATGGCACGTGCCTATCGCTGGATGTCACTGGGGATGCTGCTCGGCAGCCTGCTGGTGCTGGAGGCGGCACGCCTAGCCCACGCGGGGGAACCGCAGGACAAAGTGCGTGAAACGACGGATGCGATGCTGGCGGTGTTGCAGGATCCCGCCTTACAAGGCCCGGAGCAGGTAGAACGCCGTCGTGACAAAATGCGTCAGGCGGTGTTTCAGCGCTTTGGCCTGGAGGATATGGCGCAACGCGCTCTCGGTACGCACTGGACCAAGCGTACCGCACCAGAAAAGAAAGAATTTGCCACCCTGTTTGGCGAGTTGCTCGAACGTTCGTATATCAACAAGATTGAAAGTTTTACCAGTGAGCAAAAAATTCGCTACGTCAAAGAGACGATTGAGCAGGACGGTTTTGCCTCGGTCGCCACGGTGGTGGATCTCAAGCGCGACACCAGCGTGGATGTCGAATATCGTCTGCTGAAGCGTGACAAGCAGTGGCACGTGTATGACATCGTGATTGAGGGTGTGAGCCTGGTCAATAACTATCGGACGCAATTCAACAACATTGTCAGCCAGGAGTCGTATGAGGCGCTGATCAAGAAGCTCAAACTGAAACTGGAGCAGGAACGCGCTGGCAATGCCACCAAAGGCTAAGAGCCTCTCCCAGGAGACCATTCACACGTGGGGCGACCGGCCGGGCGCCCCGACCAGCAGTGCTCAGCCGATCTTGCGCACCAGGTGTTTAATCCCCTGCTCCAAGCCGTCGAGGGTCAGCTCATACATTGGAAACACCTGGCGCACCAGATTGATGGTGCTACGGTGCCACTGCCCGGCGGGCATGGGGTTGAGCCAGATGCAGGCGCGAAAGTGCTCTTGGATGCGCCGTAACCAGGTGATGCCCGGCGTGTCATTGTGCTGGTAATAATACAGCGCCCCGCCGGGATCGAGCAGTTCATCGGGCGCCATGTAGGCGTCCCCCACCAGGATGACTTTGTAGTCCGCGGTCAGCACGTGTAGCAGAGTCGTCGTGGAGACGCGCTGGTTCATGCGCATGTCGGTGTAGAGCTGCTCGTAGATGCAGTTGTGGAAATAGTAGTGTTGCACATCTTTGAAATGGGTCGCCTGATGCGCGGCGGAGAACAGCCGCTCCACCAAGACGGTGTACGGCATCATCGAGCCTCCGGTGTCCATCAGCAATAAGACCTTGGCGTGGTTCTTGCGCGGTGGGCTGAAGATCAGCTCAATCTCTCCACCATTGCGGCAGGTGTGATCAATGGTGGCCTCGAGATCTAACTCCTCCTCGGCTCCCAGGCGCTGCAAATGGCGCAGCCGGGTCAGAGCGACCTGCATGTGGCGAATGTCCAGGGTGCGATCCCGGCGATAGTTTTCGTAATGTCGCTCTTCGGCGATCTGTACAGCGCTGCGCTGTCCACCCTCGCCACCGACGCGAATCCCCTTCGGATGTCTGCCACCATGGCCAAACGACGAGGTGCCGCCGGTGCCGATCATGCGGTTGCCGCGGTCGTGCCGTTCGTGCTGCTCGCGTAAACGCTGGGCAAACAGCGCCCGCAAGGCTTCCAGATCGAGCTGTTGCAGCAGGGCCAGGTGTTCTGGGGTCAGATGCGCCAGCGTCGCCGGATCGTGCAGCCAGGCCAGGATCTCATCGAGGATATCCTGGGGCGTGCTAATGCCCTGAAACGCTTCTTTGAAGGCGAGATCGTAGGCATCGTAGTAGCCGACGTCTTTGACCAGCAGCGACCGGGCGAGCGTATAGAAACGTGCCAGCGAGGCGTGGGCGAAGCCCATACTGAGCGCCTGCAGCAAGACCTGCCATTCGGTTAGCCCAACTGGGATCTTCTGACGGCGTAGCGTGTAGAAAAAGTCGAGGAACATCGGTCCCCTGCCTCATGTCCGCGTATACGTTGGGTGCAGTCCTTTGCTGTGCAGCGTCTCGACATCGCTTTCTTTCTTCAACAAGACCCCGAGAAACGGCAGCGTCGTACTCAGCGCCTCCGCCGAGATGCCACCCACCACCAGGGCTTGCAGCCAGTCGATCAGCTCCGAGGTCGAGGGCTTTTTGCGCAGGGCGTCGAGATTGCGTAGGGCATAGAAACGCTCGAGCGCCTGGTTGAGCAGGTCGTCCTTGAGCCGCGGATGGTGCACCTGCACGATGTCCGCCATTAACTCGCGTCCTGGAAAGGCAATGTAGTGGAAGACACAGCGCCGCAGGAAGGCGTCCGGCAGTTCTTTCTCAGCATTCGAGGTAATAATCACAATGGGCCGTTGCTTGGCCGCCACGCGCTCATCGGTTTCGAGGATGTAGAAGTTCATCTCATCCAGTTCGTTGAGCAAATCATTGGGGAATTCAATGTCGGCTTTGTCGATTTCGTCAATGAGCACCACCACCTGCTCGTCGGCGGTAAACGCCTGTCCCAGACATCCCAGGCGGATATAGCGTTTGATGTTGGAGACGTCGCCATCGCCAAAGCGCGCATCGTTCAGGCGCTGCACCGTATCATAGACATACAGACCCTCTTTGGCCTTAGTAGTCGACTTGACATTCCACACCAGCAGCGTCTTGCCCAGGGCCTGGGCAATGTTGTGGGCCAGCAAGGTTTTCCCGGTGCCAGGCTCCCCTTTCACGAGCAGCGGACGTTGTAAGGCAATTGCCACATTGACCGCATCACGTAAATCGGGGGAGACAATGTACTGCTCGGTACCGCTGAACTGATCAAACTGACTGCCCTGCATGCTCACTCCTTCGTGCGGTGGCGATAGGTATGGGGGCGGTGCAGGGGGCAGCATAGCATATCGCCGGGAGGGGTCAAGCCTGGCGCCCCGGCTTGCATTGGCGCGAGGCCCAGAGCATAATCAAGCACGAAACACGCGACCAAACGTCCACAGGCCATGGTTGGCCAATCTAGGCGTACGAGCGGCGCCTGTCACATGCTAGAGAATGTCTCCACCGCCGTGATGACGGCCCTGGGCCTGATCCGCAGCCTTGATGGTGACCTGTTGGCGATTGTCGGACTGTCTCTGCGTGTGAGCCTAGCCGCGGTGGGCATCGCGGCGCTCCTGGGATTGCCGTTTGGGGCGGCGGTGGCGGTGTGGCGCTTTCCCGGGCGTCAGGTGGTCATCGTCATCCTCAACGCCTTGATGGGGTTGCCACCCGTCGTCGTCGGCTTGGCGGTGTATCTGGTGTTGTCGCGTGCCGGTCCGCTGGGGGCGTTCGGGTTGTTGTTCACCCCCACCGCGATGGTGCTAGCCCAGAGCCTGCTGGTCCTGCCGATCATTGCGGCGTTTACCAGGCAGACAATTGCCGACTTGTACGAGGAATACGCCGAACAGTTTTCATCGTGGGGCGTGTCGCCTGGTCGCGCCATGGGCACGTTGCTATGGGATGGACGGTTCCGTCTGGGTACGGCCTTGTTGGCCGGCTTTGGGCGAGCCAGCGCTGAAGTGGGTGCGGTGATGATCGTGGGGGGGAACATTCGCCACGCCACACGAGTGATGACCACGACGATTGCCTTGGAAACGAGTAAGGGCAATTTACCGCTGGCGTTGGCCCTGGGACTCATCTTGATGCTGCTGGTGCTCACGGTCAACACTGCCGCCATGGTGCTCCAAGAGCGCGGCCGCCGCGTCCACGGCTAGGCGCGAGGAGAGGATGTGCTGCAGCGAGGTGGCGCCATAGGGCCGCAGCCGGTCATTCTACCGCTGTGCGTACAGGCCGTGAGTTTTGAGGTGGGTGGCAAGCGCTTACTCGATGGCGTGAACTTCGTCACCGAGGCGGGGCCGCGCACGGTGATTCTGGGGCCAAACGGGGCAGGCAAAAGTCTGCTGCTGCGGCTGTGTCACGGCTTGCTACAACCCTCCTCGGGTCGTATTACCTGGGCCGGGGCTGCTCCTGCGCTGGTGCGCCCTTGGCAGGCGATGGTCTTTCAGCATCCGCTCTTTTTACGCCGTTCAGTGGCGGCCAACATCCGCTACGTGTTGAGCCTGCAACACGTGCCGCGCCGTCAGCGGCGGGCCCTGGTGGCAGACACCCTGGAACGTGCCGGGCTGTTACATCTGGCAGAACGTTCGGCGCGGGTGCTGTCCGGTGGGGAACAACAGCGTCTGGCGTTGGCCCGGGCCTGGGCCTTCAAGCCGCAAGTGTTGTTTCTCGACGAACCAACTGTGAACTTGGATCCTGCGGCTACCCAGAGGGTGGAAGTCTTGCTGGAGCACATCCAGCAGACTGGCACCAAGCTGATCATGACCACGCACGACTTGGGACAAGCACGGCGGCTGGCCGATGAGGTGTTGTTTCTGCATCACGGTCGGCTGTTGGAACAGACGGCGGCCCAGACGTTTTTTCTCCAGCCGCAGAGTAAAGAGGCCGCAGCGTTCCTTGAGGGGAGACTCCTCTGGTAAGGGGACGGCAGCTCATGCCATCACACCACTTGAGACCTCGTCGCTGCACACCCACCGTGATGGTCGCTGCGGTGTGCCTGGCCATCGGCAGCCTGGTCGCCGTGGCGGACGAGCGCTTTATCACGGTTGCGTCGACTACCTCGACTGAGAATTCTGGGCTGTTTAGTCATCTCCTGCCCCTGTTTCAGCAGGAGTCCGGCATTGCGGTGCGGGTGGTAGCAGTGGGCACTGGCCAAGCCCTGGCCGTGGCGCAACGTGGGGATGCCGACGTGCTACTGGTGCATCATACGCCCTCGGAGGAGCAATTCGTGGCCGAGGGCTTTGGCGTGGCGCGTTTTGGCGTCATGTATAATGATTTTATTGTGCTAGGACCGCAGTCAGACCCAGCGGGGGTGCGCGGCCTGCGCGATGTGGCGGCGGCACTGGGCCAGATTGCGGCACAGCGGGCGGTCTTTCTCTCACGCGGCGATGAGAGTGGTACGCATAAGTTGGAACGCAGCCTGTGGGAGGCCGCCGGGGTCAATGTCGCCACCGCTCGTGAGGCCTGGTACCGGGAGACGGGGGCAGGTATGGGCGCCACGCTGAATACCGCGAGTAGTCTCAACGCCTATACCCTGAGCGATCGCGGCACCTGGCTGAGCTTCCAAAACCGTGGCGATCTTGCCATCATGGTGGCTGGCGACCCACGCCTGTTCAACCAGTATGGCGTCATTCTCGTCAACCCTGCCCGACACAGCCATATTAAAGCGCAGGATGGCCAGGCGTTTATCCACTGGCTGCTCTCTGACAAAGGCCAGCAGGCGATTGCCGCGTTCCGCATTGCCGGGGAGCAAGCCTTTGTTCCGAATGCGCCCTAGCGTGGGTTGTCGGCCCTGTTCTCCGCAATGTTCCTTGCTCTTACTCTTGCCCCCACAAGGAGCTCTCTATGCCGCGCTTAGACACCCTGAGCCCCATGGCCCGCCAAGTCTTAGTCAACTTCCCGTGCTTAGAATACGACAGCACGCCCTGGACACCTCTCAGGCGCCCCTTGGCCGAAAGTACCCTGGCGCTGGTGACCACCGCCGGTCTGCATGTGCGGGGTGCTAGCCCCTTTATCACCGACCCGACAGGTGGCGATGCCTCGTTCCGGGTTATTCCGATGCACACGCCAGCTAGTGAGATTCTCCAAAGCCATGCCAGCATAGGTTTTGATCACACGGCGTTCTATCGTGACATCAATGTCACTCTGCCTTTGGACCGTCTGCGGGAGCTGCACGAGCGCGGCGTCATCGGACAGCTCGCCGCCGAGGCGTACTCGTTCATGGGGGCTCTGCGCAACCCACGGCGCTTACAGGAAGACACTGGCCCGCAGGTGGCCGAACGCCTCAAAGCGGCTGGGGTGGAGGCGGTGCTGCTGACCCCCACCTGACCGCTCTGCACCCACACCGTTGGTGTGCTAGCGCGTGTCTTCGAGGCGGCGGGACTGAGTACCACGAGCATTGCCATGGTGCGTGAGCACATCGTCAAGGTCAAAGCCCCCCGTGCCCTTTTTGTGCCCTTCCCCTTTGGTATGGCCCTGGGTAAGCCAAACGACTCGTTGCTGCAGCACCGGGTCTTGGCGGCAACCCTGGACCTCTTGCAGCAGCCTACGGGTCCGGTGTTGGGCGATTTTCCAGAAGAGGAAGCCCCCGCGCCCTTGTTACAAGCCTCGGCGGCAGCACGGCACGCGGACCACGCTGTCGTGGACCCAGCCGATGAGGTGACCATGCTGCGGGCGTTTTATGAGCGCTGGGTGGTCGAGCACGAGGGTCGTACGGCGGTGGGATTGTGCGGCATTCCGCAGCGGCGTTGGCGCGGGGTCGTCCGTCTGCTGGAATCCTACGCTCAGGGTGCAGAGGCTGATCTGCCCGAGCGTCCTGTGGCTGTGGCGCTGCCGCAGTTCATCCGGTACTGCGTGGATGATCTCAAGGCCTTTTATTACGAAGCCCGTATGATGCAGCGCCCTGAAGCCGCGGCTGAGGATCTGCACGGCTGGTTTTGGAGTGAGACGGCCATGGGGCGGCTGCTCCCCAGCGTGGCCCAACGCATGAACGACGCGGCAGACCCGGCGGTGCAAGCCGTGGCGTATGGTATTGCCCGCTAAGCCACGGTCTCAGACATTTGCGGCAAGTGTTGCCACTAGTCCCACGGCTCGTGCCACCAGGGTGCGGCCAATTTCGACCTTAAACGCATTGTGCGGCAACGGTTGCGCCACGGCCAGCGCTGCGTCTGCCGCTTGCACGGCGAGCGTGTCCGAGGGCGCTTGCCCCGTCAGCACCGCTTCAGCGTGCGGGCTGCGCCAGGGCACTGGTGCCACACCTCCCAGTACGACCCGCGCGTGCTGTATGCGGCCATGGTCGAGCTGGTAGCCTACCGCCACACTCACCAACGGAAAATCGCCCGCGGTGCGTTCCCGCGCTTTGAGATAGGTGCCACGCCAGGTGGGTGGCAGGGTCGGCAGGCTGACGACCGTCAGCACCTCGTCGTCTTGGCGCACGTTTTCGCGGGTGACATCGCGTTCGGGGCCAGCAAAAAACTGCGCCAGCGGCATCGTACGCTCCCCCGCCGCCCCCCGGAGGGTTACCTGGGCCTCCATCGCCAGTAACGGCGGTGCCAGGTCAGAGGCATGCACGCAAAAACAGCCCTGGCCACCCATCACCGACAGATACTCCTGATACGGCCCGGACACGGCAGGGCAGTCAGTGCCACCTTTTTTGAGACAGGGAGACAGCGCGCTGCGATAGTACAAACACCGCGGCCGCTGGCAGAGATTGCCCCCGAGGGTGCCCTGCTGGCGGATTTCTGGCGTCGCCACCCCGCGGGCGGCTTCGGCCAGCATACGATAGGGGCCCTGAAAACGCGCTTCGTATTCCAGTTGCGTCAAGGTGAGCAACGCCCCGAGACGAAAGCCCGCGGCATCCTGGTGCAGCGTGCGTAATTCTGGCAGCGCTGCAAGGCTCACGAGACGTTCATAGGCGGCCACCTCGTCTTTGAGCTCCCCCAGGAGGTCACTGCCGCCGGCGATGAGACGCGTTTGAGCCCCGCCAACCTGTAAGGTCTGCACCACGTCATGCAACGTTATGGGCTCGACGAATTCAAACGGTCGCATACCTTCCCCCTTTAATGTGACCCAGATCCCAGCAGCCAGAGAATCAGCCCCGCCATAACCAAACGATACCAGCCAAAGACACGCAACGTATGCGAACCCACGAAACGAATGAAGCCTTTGACCGTCAACAGTGCGGCCAGAAACGCGATAACAAAACCGACGGCAAAGGTCGGGATATCGGCAGCCTGCAACTGCCCCCGACTCTTCAAGAGGTCATACCCCACTGCCGCACACATGGCGGGCACTGCGGCCAGGAAGGAGTACTCGGCGGCGGTTTTCCGTGCCACTCCCGTCAACATCCCCCCCAGGATCGTAGCCGCAGCCCGCGACGTCCCCGGCCAGATGGCCAGGCATTGAAAGAGCCCGATGGTCAGCGCCTCCCGCCAGCGTAACGCTCCCAGCCCCACATAACGGACACGCGGCAGCCAGTGCTCGGCGGCAATGAGGGCCACGCCGCCCACGGCAAACCCCACCGCCACCACGAGCGGGCTGCCAAGCAAGTACTGCTTAATCACGCTATAGAAGAGGAACCCGACCCCAAGAATCGGCATGGTGGTCAAGGCCAGCAACCCTACACCATGCACCCCGGCGAGCCCCGACCCACGACGACGCGTCACCAGCTGCAGGAACGTGTCTTTATATAAAACGACCACGGCTACAATCGCCCCCAGCTGGATAAAAATCTCAAAGGTCTTGGCGCGTTCGCCCGTATAGCCCAGGACATGCGCCACGAGAATAAGGTGGCCCGTCGAAGACACTGGAATAAACTCGGTCATGCCTTCGACAAGGCCCAGGAGCACAACAGTTACCCAGTCAATCATGCGTGATCCATACTCCATGGCGCGCCAGAGGTGGCTACGCCGCTGCGAGGCTTTTAGCCAACCCTTCGTCACCCCCCTGCCTTCAGGCATGGGGATATAAGAAGGGGCCTGTGAGCACCTTGAATGGGTGCGAACATGTCTTGCTCTATTCTTGATTTTGGGCTATAATATGCAACATGCTTAAAGAAATGAAATACCGACTCAACCCCACGAAAAAACAAGCGCGCCTGCTGCAAAGCCAGCTTGAGGAATGCCGGTGTCTGTACAACCACTTCCTTGAGGAACGGAAACGTGGGTGGGACGAACGGCAGGAGTCGTTGACGTACTACGGTCAGAAGGCGACCTTGCCCGCTCTGAAGGCGTACCGCCCAGAACTCAGCGCTGTGCATTCGCAAGTCTTGCAAGACGTGGTGATGCGGGTTGATCTGGCCTTCAAGGCATACTTCCGTCGGTGCAAAGCGAGAGATGGCAAGCCAGGCTATCCGCGTTTCCGGGGGTATGGGCGCTACGACTCGATGACTTTTCCGCAGTACGGCAACGGCTGTCATTTGGTTGATGGGGTGCTCAAGTTGTCGAAGGTTGGAGCGCTCAGGGTTGTGCAGCATCGCCCTCTGGAAGGGATCCCAAAAACCTGCACCATCCGGCGCTCGTCTACGGGCAAGTGGTACGTGACGATTGCTTGTGAAGTGGACGCCCACCCATTGCCATCCACCGGCGAAGCGGTAGGGATTGACGTGGGCTTGCTCAGTTTCGCGACGCTTTCCACTGGCGAGAGTACCTCCTGTCCCAAGTTCTTGCGCACCGAGGAAAAGGACTTGAAGCGCACGCAGCGCCAGCTGTCGGCTGCGACCAATGGCACCCCGGAACGCCGGAAACGCCGCAAGGTTGTGGCCCGTGTGCACGAGCGGATTACCAATCGGCGGACGAACTTTGCGCACCAAGAAAGTCGCCGTCTCGTCAACAGATATGACGCGATTGCCGTCGAAGATTTGTCCGTCAATCGGATGGTCCACAACCATTGCCTCGCCAAAAGCATCCAGGATGCAGCCTGGTCGCAGTTCGCTACGTTTCTCTCGTACAAGGCAGCGTGGGCCGGTCGAGCGTTTGTAGCGGTCAACCCCGCGTACACGAGCCAGGACTGTTCGGGCTGTGGGCATCGCCAGAAGAAAACGCTTGCAGAGCGGGTGCACTCGTGCGCGTGTTGTGGGTTGATACTGGATCGAGACCATAATGCTGCCTTAAATATCAAGAGATTGGGATTACAATCTTTGGGCTTGTCCCTAGAAGCCCCCGGCTTGAGCCGTGGGGAGTAATCACAGGTTACGTAGCGTCCGCCCCTTGGCAGCCACCAGAGCACTTAAATACGTCACGGCCTGCTGCAAAATCGTCTCGGCGGGCAGGTCGTCCGTGCTGCGGGCAATCACGTCCAGCGGTAATCCCAGCGCTGCCTCACGCGCTTCCAGCGCAATGTAGCCCTTGAGATAGGTGCTGGGATAGCGCTGGCGCACTTGCGCAAAGAGGGGTGCCAGCTCCGACTCATACATGTCGACCGCCACGCGCAGGGCCGCGGCCCGGCCTGGATAGGTTTTGGCAAAAAACGGCACAATATGCATGGTAAACACCGCCTGCATTTCTGGCGGTGGTCCAGGCAACGCGAACACCGTGGTGGCCTCTTTGGTGATGGATACACAAGGGGCATAGCCTGCCGGATTCTGATACACGTGGGCGCCACTGGGCACCGTGGCCATGCGCAGCAAAGCCGGGGTGAGTTCTCCATGGCCACTGAGATTGCGGCGCTGCACATAGGCATCGAGGGTGGGCTCGTGCACCATGGTTGACACGCCCGCCAGGGTGGCGAGCGCATGGACGGTGAGATCGTCCGGGGTTGGACCCAAGCCACCAGAGGTCAGCACCACCTCCGTCTGCCGCTGCACGGCGCCTTCCAGCACACCCAGGATGGCATTGATGTCATCGGGGAGGACGGTAATCCGCCGCATCAGGGCGCCGAGATCGACCAGCTCTTGCGCCATCCATAACGCATTGGTGTCCTGAATGCGCCCCATGACTAACTCGGTGCCAATGGACACAATCTCCACGCGTGGCTCGTCTGCCATGCTTCTCACTCCCCTCTTCATCGCATAATGGCATGTATCTGCTGCCATGCTACGCAACTTTGGCGTGTGTGTCGAGACGAAGAAAAGGACGCCTTCCAGGTCTTCTCACCCGTCAATTTTTCTTGACTCTCAGGAATCCCGTGTGATGCAAGGAGGCTCCAGCAATTTTGGAGGCTCCCATGACCCGACAAGCGGTAGTGAGCACAGCCATTGCAGAGGCTGTGCAGCAGCGGCATCCAGAC
>SXGT01166410.1_pt1 | contig 39811 bp, 42 predicted proteins | sample 3176221 | NCBI WGS metagenome assembly SXGT01 (sample SAMN11356862, study PRJNA531348) | freshwater metagenome | isolation source: freshwater sample F1-120 | place: China: Fuxian Lake, Yuxi | collected 2017-12-25
ATAAATTATGCAGTCTTTCATAGATATAACCAGTTGAAACGCAACGAACCTAGCCATAATACTTTCGAGAGTCGATTGCGATTTTGGCAGTCGCATAATCAAACAACCCCGCATCAGCAAGTGATATGCCGTGCTTGTTTATATTCTTCTCATTCTTAACTGGATCGAATTCTATATCCATACATCCCAGTCTATTTATTGTATTAGCAATAATTTAGGAAGTCAAGACGCGATTATTGGTTGAAAAACTCCACAAGTGCAGCTTCAAGCCGTTCTATGCCCGTTGCCAGCTCTTTTTCGGTAATAAGCAGCGACGGCAAAAAGCGCAGTACATTCGGCCCAGCTTGCAACACCAGAACGCCGCCAAGCCGCGCCGCTTCTGCAATATCGCCAGCTTTTCCGTGATATTCTGGTTTTAGCTCCGCGCCAATCATCAGCCCGCGACCGCGAATTTCTGTGAAGATTTTGTGTTTTTTGTTAATGGCATTAAGCCCAGCAACCAATTGTTTTCCGCGCTCTTTTACATTTTTGCCAAGGCTTGCCGATTGCAACGATTTAAGCACCACCCTCGCCACCGCGCAAGCAATCGGGTTGCCGCCAAAGGTTGAGCCGTGGCTGCCAAATTGGAAGGTGTTTTCCGCCTTCTCGCCCACCAGCATCGCGCCAATCGGAAGACCGCCGCCCAGAGCCTTCGCCAGCGTCACCACATCAGGCTTTACGCCGTCTTCAGCAAAATGCGAAAATAATTTTCCCGTCCGCATCATGCCGCACTGCACTTGGTCAAGTATCAGCAGTGCGTCATATTTATGGCATAAATCCTGAACATGTTTGAGAAAGCCCTTGGCAACAGGCGTTACACCGCCTTCACCCTGCACCACTTCCAGCATCACCGCGCAGGTTTTGTCGCTAACTGCTTTTTCAATTGCCGCGAAATCATTAAAGGGAACATAGGTGAAACCAGCGGGCAGCGGCTCAAAACCAGCCTGATATTTTGGCTGAGCGGTGGCGGTGATGCTCGCTAGAGTGCGCCCATGGAACGAACCTGTAAAGGTTATAATCTCGCGCTTTTCTGGTGGTTTTCCCTTGTCAGCCGCATATTTGCGGGCGAGCTTGATTGCCGCTTCGTTGGCTTCCGTTCCTGAATTGGAAAAGAAAGCGCGGCGAGCGAATTTTGAGGCTTTTACTAGCTCTTCGGCGAGTAAAATCGCTGGCTCATTGAAAAAAACATTGCTGGTATGCCAAATGTTTTTTGCTTGCGCGGTCATCGCCGCAATCAGTTTTTTATTGTTATGCCCAAGGCTAGTTACGGAAATTCCCGCTCCAAGGTCAATATATTCATTTCCGTCCGCGTCCCAAATCTTCGCGCCTGCGCCACGCGCCACTATCATTTCCCGCGGTTTATAAGCCAGAGAATAATATTTTTTACCCTTGGCAAGCAAGGTTTTGGTTTTTGCCGTTACGGCTTTTCTTTGTGGTTTTTTTTTCATGTTTTTACCTTGAGGCTAGCGGATAGAGGAGATTGACAAAGAATATTCTTTTATAGTCAGCGTTTTTGCAAGCGGTTTTTCTTTACAAAACATTCTTAATCCTTTAATCATCCAGTCATCCAAAATGGCAATAATCCAAACTGAGCAGAAAAATGTTTCATAAACTTCTAGGACTAACTTCCGTTGATATGGCAATTGACCTCGGCACGGCAAACACGCTGGTTTATGTGCGTGACCGCGGTATTGTGCTTAATGAGCCGTCAGTGGTGGCGATGAAGGATAATCACGGCATTATGGTGCCTTTTGCTTTTGGCAATGAGGCAAAGCTTATGCTTGGTCGCACACCAGCGAAAATTGACGCAAAACGACCGCTAAAAGACGGCGTAATCGCCGATTTCCTCTCGGCGGAGGAGATGGCTGAAAGCATCTAAGCGTGAAACCTACCTCAAGATGAGTCTCCTTTTAAGGGCCGTAGAAGACTACTACGTTGATAGGCTACAGGTATAAAGCTGGTAACAGCAAAGCCGAGTAGTACTAATTGCCCGTACGCTTTAATTTTTTTTTCTTAGATATTTTTCTAACATACCCAATATGACATTATTATGCTTTTTGCTATTAGTTTTTTGCTTTTAGCCGATTGCAATCTTTTTATGGTGGTTTTGCCGAGGGTGTTCACCTTTTCCCATTCCGAACAGAGTAGTTAAGACCCTTATGGCTGATGGTACTGCACCACAATGCGGGAGAGTAGGTAGCTGCCATGATTATTTTAAAAGCCTTTCAATTTATTTTGAAAGGCTTTTTTATTTGTATCAATTCACAATTTTTATAAAAATTGATCTTAGAAAATAGTTTACTTAACTCTATAGATTGGATATTTTAAGTAATCAGGTTCGTACCATGGAGAGTTTTCGTAAATAAAATTAAGTTGAGCTCTTCCGTTTTTTACAAAACTACTATCGCTGTTTCTGCGTTGTTCTAATTTTTGTTTTAAAATAGAATTAGTATTTAAGTAAGTGGCAGCAATATCTTCAAACACATAAGCAGAATACCCTTCTTTTTGCGACAACACTGCATCAAAAAAATTCCAACTAAAATAGGAATCTTCAGATTGAGGTTCTAATGTTTCAATTAAAAAATGATTTGCAGTTTGATTCATTGAAATATACCAATCTCCTTTTCTGAATTTTATTTTTTTTACTGATGTACTAATTTTTACATCAGTATTTGGATGGTGCATTTCATATTGACGAGGTGTTGTTTTATAATCGTCAATTCTATAAACTTCAACTTCGATTAGCGTGTCTTTTTTGAATTGCGTCATTTGAATTTTATTCAATTTTAATAATTCAATTACTTTCCACCAACCTTGGGGAATGATATATGCTTTTGGTTTTGAAACAATTGTTTTTGGTTTGTAAAAATTATAAAATGGAATTGTTTTTTCGTAAGGTTTTGTTCTGTCGTAAAGTAATCGTGATTTTTGTGAAATCTCACTTAGCTTGTGTTCCGACTTAAATCCTTTGTATAAAATGGTTGAATTTTTTGAGCGATCCAATTCCCAACTTATTGTAAAGTTTTGTTGGGTTTTTATTGCAAGTTTTGTTTTGTCACGAAGTGTCTTTAGAATGGTACTGTTTTTAGAAGTAAAATCAATAATGCAATTCATCAAATCATAAGTAGCTTTTACTCTTTGGTCATAAGGCTTCAACATGTGTGTTTCTGCTATAAAAGAAAAAGTATTCCAAAGAGCAGCATAACCACTGCTGTAGCGAGGTGCATCCCAAAATTCTGGCCAACCATTTTCTGGTGTTTCCCCAAAAGAATTTACATAAGGGATCAAATCATAACCCTTTTGTTTCATTTTTGTGTAAATAGTTGGTTCAAATATTTTGTTTAAATACTCACCCATTTCTCCACCTAATTTATTATGCTGTGTACTGATTAATGACATCACGTGTTGATAATCTGCTCCGTTGCTTACATGATTGTCTAAGAAAACATCAGGGTTCAATAAATGAAATATTTCAATAAATGCTTTCGAGTCTTTCGAATCGTTTTTTATGAAATCGCGGTTCAGGTCAAGGTTTTGCGAGTTTCCTCGTGAACCAAATTCTTCAGGCCCGTTTTGGTCAACTCTATAATTTGCACTTCTATTTAAGCAACCACCAATATTGTAAACAGGAATGATTGCTAAAATAACATTGTCTGCAAGTTTTAATTTATTTGAAACAATATCTCTTGCTAATAAAATACTTGCATCAATTCCATCTGGTTCGCCAGGGTGAATTCCATTATTGATGAAAATAATTCGTTTGTCTGATTTTTTTATTGAATTGAGGGTTACTTCTTGGTTATTGTTGATGAGAATTAAATGTAATTGATAACCCGCATCCGTCATTCCCATTGTGTGCATTTTTATTTTTGCAGATTGTTCATCTAATTTTTTCCACCAGTCAATAATTTCAAAATAAGTGGGAGTTTCTTTTCCGTATGATTTTTCAAATTTTGTTTCAATCGTTTGAGAAAAAACAATAACAGAAGCAAATTGTAAAATACACAAGAGCGTAATTTTCATAAAATGAGTTGAGTTAAATTATTTAATTGGAAAGATAAAAACAAAAAAGCACCCACCGAAAGGTGGATGCTTTTTATAAAACAGTTTGAAAGTATTACTTACTTAATTTGTTTGTTTTTTTAACCAAACCGCTTTTTAAGTTAGCAGCTTTATTTTTATGAATCACTCCACGTCTTGCCAATTTATCAATCATTGATAATACAGAGGGAGTTTTTTCAGTTACTTCTTTAATATCTGTCATAGTATTCAAATTGCGAATAGCATTTCGGGTAGTTTTACCATAATATTTGTTCCGCTCACGACGCTTGGCTGATTGACGAACGTCTTTTTTTGTTGCTTTGTGATTAGCCATTTTAAGTTGAATTTAAATTCCCAAAAATTCGGGGTTGCAAAGGTATGTGTCTATTGCTTAAATTCCAAAATCCGAATGGCTCTTTTTTGGATTAGTAAATAATTTATTTTGATTCACTAAAAAAGAGCAGAATCGATAAAATAGTTGAAATCCAATGAGGTGTAACCGTATTTTAGTCATTATAATCAAAAAATAATTGGATATTTGCACCCCAATTTTACATTCAAATTAGTGATGAAAGATTTCCAGTTTATAACAAGCCAACATCCGCAATTTATTGAAAACCTCTACCGCGATTTTTTAAAAAATCCCAGTAATGTAGACGAAAGGTATAAAAATTTTTTTGAAGGGTTTGATTTTGCTTTTGATAGTTATAAAAATGGAAACACTTTTCTTGAAGCGAGCCCAAATATTTCTATTGAATCGAATTGGGAAAAAGAATTATCGGTTTATCGGATGATAATGGGATATCGCGAAAAAGGACACCTTATTGCAAAAACAAATCCAATCAGAAAACGGAAAGATAGAAAAGCAAACCTTCAACTTTCTCATTTCGGATTGGCTGAAATTGATTTGGATAAAAATTTTCATTCGGGAAATTTTCTTGGATTAGGAAAAAGTTCACTTCGAAAAATAATTGCTCATTTAGAAAAATGTTATACAAATCAAGTTGGGTTTGAAACACAATACATTCACGATAAAGAAAAATTAGAATGGCTTACCAATGAAATTGAAATTAATTTTCATCAACAATTTTCAATTGAAAAGCAAAAAAGAATTTTAGAGAAACTCAATCAAGGTGTAATTTTTGAAAAATTTTTACATACAAAATATGTAGGTCAAAAAAGATTTTCGTTAGAAGGTGGTGAAACGACAATTGCAGCGTTGGATGCAATTATCAACTGTGCAGCTGCTCAAGAAGTTCAGGAAGTTGTAATTGGAATGGCACATCGCGGAAGATTGAATGTGTTGACAAATATCATGGGAAAAACCTATGAACAAATTTTTAGTGAATTTGAAGGAACCGCTAAATTGGATCAAACGATGGGAAGTGGTGATGTAAAATACCACATGGGTTTTGGAAGTGAATTAAAAACTGTTGATGGAAAAAATATTTATTTAAAGTTAATGCCAAATCCATCGCATTTGGAAGCGGTAAATCCAGTAGTGGTTGGTTTTTCAAGGGCAAAAGCGGATGTGCTATATGAAAGTGATTTTGGTAAAATACTTCCAATATTAATTCACGGAGATGCTTCAATAGCTGGACAAGGAATTGTGTACGAAGTACTGCAGATGAGTAATTTGGATGGCTATTATGCAGGTGGAATAATTCATTTTATCATCAACAATCAAATTGGTTTTACAACAGATTTTGATGATGCAAGAAGTTCGGATTATTGTACATCAATTGCTGCAACCATTCAAGCTCCGGTCTTTCATGTAAATGGAGATGACGCTGAAGCAGTAGTGAAATGTGTGGAAATAGCAACTCGTTATCGACAAAAATTTCATTCCGATATTTTTATTGATATGGTTTGTTATCGTCGTCACGGTCACAATGAAGGTGATGATCCAAAATTTACGCAACCCAAATTGTATAAGCTAATTGAAAAACATCTCAATCCAAGAGAAGTTTATACAAAATATTTAATGGAAAATGGAGAGCCGGATGCGCAACATTTGGCAACTGAAATGGAGAAAAAATTCTGGACTGATTTACAAGAGCGTTTGAGTGATGTAAAACAAAACCCATTACCGTATCATTATCAACAACCGGAATTGTGGTGGAAGCGTTTGCGAAAAGCAACTGCCGAAGATTTTGAACAATCTCCAAAAACTGGAATTGCAAAAGAAAAATTAGTAGAAATATTTTATTCAATTTTAAAATGGCCTGCAACTTTTAAGCCGCTTCGGAAAATTGAAAAAATATTAAATGATAAAATAAACCTTTTTGAAAAAGAACAAAAGATTGATTGGGCAACAGCTGAGTTGATTGCTTTTGGAAGTTTAGTAAGTGAAAATAAAGATGTACGAATGAGCGGGCAAGATGTAAAGCGCGGTACATTCAGTCATCGACATGCTGTGTTGAGAGATGAAAATACAGACGAAGTTTTTAATCGTATAAATAATATTGCAAATACTAACGGCGAGTTTAGAATTTATAATTCTTTACTTAGCGAGTTTGGAGTTTTAGGATTTGAGTACGGTTATTCTTTAGCCAATCCAAATGTCCTTGTAATTTGGGAAGCACAGTTTGGCGATTTCAACAATGGAGCGCAAACTATCATTGATCAATTCATTACATCGGGCGAACAAAAATGGGGGCGAATGAACGGAGTAACTTTATTGATGCCGCATGGTTACGAAGGGCAAGGCCCCGAACACAGCAGTGCTCGGATGGAGCGCTTTTTACAAATGTGTGCCGAATTGAATATGGTTGTAACTAATATTACAACTGCTGCTAATTATTTTCATGCATTGAGAAGACAAATGATATGGCAATTTCGTAAACCGCTTTTTAATTTTTCTCCAAAAGCAAATCTTCGTCATGCAGGTTCTTATTCAATAGTTGATGAATTTGTTGATGGAAAATTTGAAGAGGTTATCGATGATAATTGGATTGATTCAAAAGAAGTGAAAAAAGTTTTATTCTGTTCAGGAAAAATTTATTTTGACTTATTTGAAAAACAACAAATTGAAAAAAGGAAAGATGTTGCAATTATTCGATTAGAACAATTGTATCCACTTCCAACAAAACAAATAGCTTCGTTGCATAAAAAATACAATAAAGCAAACTGGTTTTGGGTGCAAGAAGAACCATTGAATATGGGAGCTGCTTCCTTTTTAAAAATCAATCTTTCCGAAATTAATTTTGGAATTATTAGCAGGAAAGCCACAGCGGCAACTGCAACAGGACATAATAAAGTACATATACAAGAACAAATAAAAATTATTGAAACGGCATTCAGTTTATAATTTGAAATAGGTTATTTATGAAAGAAATTAAAATTCCAACCGTTGGTGAATCTATCACAGAAGTTACCTTATTGAAATGGACAAAAAACAATGGTGATTATGTAGAGCGTGATGAAGTGATTGCAGAATTGGAAAGCGAAAAAGCCACGTTTGAAGTAAATGCGGAACAAGCAGGCGTTTTGTTTTTTTCAATTAATGAAGGAGATACATTAAAGGTTGGAGATGTTATGGCAACGATTGATGAAAAAGCAAAAAAGTCAAAAAATGACAAAGTTGATGTTCAAATAAAAAGTAAAGAAATCGAAAGTAAACAAGTTGTGAACGATGTAAAAGCTTCGCCTGTTGCAGCTGCAATCATTGCCGAACAGAAAATGGATTCAACAAAACTTACGCCTTCAGGCTATCAAGGAAAAATTTTAAAAGAAGATGTTCTTTCGGCATTAACACATCCCGGTCGAAAATCAGGAATAGAATTATTTTCAAGAAAAGAAAAAGCGGAGCGGATGAGTAACCTTCGCAAAACTATTTCGAGAAGATTGGTTGAAGCAAAAAATACAACGGCAATGCTTACCACTTTCAACGAAGTGAACATGCAGCCTGTAATGGGAATTCGAAAAAAGTATAAGGATAAATTCAATGAAATACATGGTGTTGGATTAGGATTTATGAGTTTTTTTACAAAAGCTTGTTGCTTTGCATTGCAGGAGTGGCCTTCGATTAACGCCTATCTCGATGGCGACAATATTATTCTACACGAATATTGCGATATTTCAATTGCAGTTTCTACACCTCGCGGATTGACTGTTCCAGTTATTAGAAATGCGGAAAGTTTAAGTATGGTTGCAATTGAAAAAACGGTGCTGGCGTTGGCTGGAAAAGCAAAAGAAAATAAATTGACGATGGAAGAATTGACTGGGGGGACTTTTACTATTACAAATGGTGGTGTTTTTGGCTCATTATTGAGCACGCCAATTATTAACAGTCCGCAATCTGCAATTTTGGGAATGCATAAAATTGAAGAAAGGCCAATTGCAATAAATGGACAAGTAGTTGTAAAACCAATGATGTACTTAGCTTTGAGCTACGATCATCGAATTATTGATGGACGAGAATCGGTTGGCTTTTTAGTTCGTGTAAAAGAGTTATTGGAAAATCCAGAGCAATTACTTTTAGGAAAAGATCCAATGAAATCGTTGTTGGAAGTTTAAAATTTCTTTTTCATTTTTAAGTTTGAAAATGAATCGAATCTATTCATATCTCAACTCGGCTGTAATTATTTGTAATGCCTATGATGGCGGTTTACCGTTTGCAATTTATCTAAAACAATATTTTTCTTTAAATAAAAAGTTTGGGTCAAAAGACAGAAAACAAGTTGGCCATTTGTGCTATTGTTTTTTTAGAATGGGCAAATCTTTACCAGCATTGAGTATTGATGAAAAAATAATAATCGGTTTATTTCTTTGCAGCACTGAATCAAATGAGTTACTCAGTGTTTTAAATAATGAATGGAATGAAAAAGCAAATTTCAATTTAGAAGAAAAAATTAAATTTTTAAATCTTTTCTTTTCTTTAGAATCAATTTTCCCATGGAAAACTGAATTGAGTGAAGGAATTATTTATGAAGAATTTTATAAATCGTTTTTAATTCAACCGGATCTTTTCATTCGTGTAAGACCCAGTTACAATGAAAAAGTAATTTCGAAATTAGATTTATTGCAAATTAACTATGAATTAATTTCATCTTCTGCCATCCGACTTTCCAATAGTTTTAAAGTGGATCAACATTTTGTGTTGGACAAAGAAGTGGTAATTCAAGATTTTAATTCGCAACAAACAGGAAAAATTATTCAAGAAGTAATTCAGCAAAAAGAAAATTTAGAAATTTTGGATTGTTGTGCAGGCAGCGGTGGAAAATCAATAATGACTTACGATTTTAATCCATCAATTCAACTCACGGTTTCAGATATTCGAAAATCAATATTGATTAATTTGACAGAAAGATTTCGCAGTGCAGGTGTTTCATATAAACATTCTTTTGTTACAGATCTTTCAAAACAAAGTGCAACAATAAAAAATAAGTTCGATTTTATAATTGCCGATGTGCCTTGCTCTGGTAGCGGAACTTGGAGCAGAACTCCCGAACAAATTTGTTTTTTCGAAAAAAAAGAAATTGATAAATACACAATATTGCAAAAACAAATTGTTACTAATTGTGTGTCGAAATTGAAGCCGGGCGGTCATTTGCTTTATATAACTTGTTCTGTTTTTAAAAAAGAGAATGAAGAAGTGGTGAATTATATTAAAGAAACTTTACAACTTCAATTAATAAAAACGGAATTGTTGCATGGGTATAATAAGAAAGCCGACACCCTATTTGTTGCTTTATTTAGTGCTTCAACAATTTAATACTTCGTTTGTTTGAGCCGTCATTGTAATGAAGTGTATAAATAGATCGGCTTAATTTATATAAAGCCGAAAATTCTAAATAATAAACATTTCCTTGTTGCGTCATTGACAAATTCTTTTTTTCAATCAAACTTCCTTTTGTGTCAATCAAACTCAACGAAGCTGTTCCTGCAAGTGGAGCTTTTATATAAATGTATATTTTATCGCTAAACGGGTTGGGAAATATTTTTATAAAATCATTTGCAAAAAGATCGCCACCTTTTGTAAGTGAAATGCTAGAATCTTTTGTATTGCTTTTATATTGAACTGAGTAATAACCCGCAGGTAAATTTTCCAAGTTTAAAAAACTATGTGTTTTGTAATCGAGCGAATCTGTAATAAAATTTACACTGTCTAATTTTGTACCGTTTATATTTTTTAGAAATAATTTTACTTGACCTGAATTATCTGCAATAAATGAAACATCAATTTTTATTGTAAATGGATTTGGCGAAGCTTTGAACCAGCCTGCATTTCCAAACTGTTGACGACTTCTTTCATTTTTTAATAAATAAAAAGCAGTGCGCATATTGGGAATTCCATGTCCAAAACGATCATCGGGGTTAGAAAATTTGTGCGCACTTTTTTGCACGGCATCCATAATTTTCATATTGCTGAATTCCGGATAAGCGCCCCAAAGACAAGTTATCAATCCGGCAATATTTGGATTTGAAAAAGAAGTTCCATTTCCGGAAACAGGATTGCCGGCATTGTTTGCAATAATTGTTCCTTGTCCAACAGAAACAATATTTGGTTTTATTTTTCCATTTGAATTTGGCCCCCAACTTGAGAAATTTGCAATACCCCCAGCTACATTCGTTGCGCCAACGGCAATAACACTATCTCCGTCTGCAGGGCAAGAAATAAATTTTTGTTGATCAGCAAAACTGCCATAATTTCCTGCACTGTTCAATACAAGCATTCCTTTTTTTGCAGCAAGATCTGCGGCAATCGTAACAAGCGCAGTATTCCCATTTCTTTCTGCATATAAATGATCGAAAATTGGGTTATCAAAATCTTGGTAACCGAGTGAGGAAGAAATTAAATCTGTACCAACACTGTCCGCAAATTCTGCAGCAGCAGCCCAATTCACTTCTTCAATTGGATATTCGCTAAAAACATCTTCGGAAATAAACAACCAAAATTTTGCATGTGTTGCGGTTCCAACCATCAATCCAGGGCGATTTGCTGCAATAGTGGAAAGACAATTCATTCCATGTCCGTGATACGTATCTGTATTTTGAGAATTTCCAACAAAATTCCATTCGCCAAGAATTTGATTGTTCAATCGAATACTATCAAAAGCGGGATTGGTTTTATAGGAAAGATAACCTGCATCTAATATAGATAAAATCATTCCTTCGCCCTGAAAGCCACGATCGTGCAGGAATTGACCATTGTGAAAATTTATTTGACCAAAAGTTTGTCCGTAATTAACAGCTGTGTTTGAATTTCTAAATGCAATTGAATAATTTGTTGGTTCAATTGTTTCGTTATTGAATTTGGAATGCGGTGTTGTATTTTCCAAAACCGTTCTTGCAGCGATTGTATTCACAGATTTTACAAATGGGAATGAATTGATTTTTGCAATTGCGGCATTGTCGGTTGTATAAATTGTAACTAAGTTTAACCATTTTGATTTATTGAGAACAGTAACGTTCGGTACATTTTTTATACTGTCTAAAAATTGCGGCGTGATTGGTAAATCAGTACTGTCAATTGAAATATTGTATTTGGTGCGACGCAAAATAGATCTTGCAGATAAAAAATTAGCAGGGTTGGAAATTGAAAATGTGTTTGAACCTTTATGTGAAAATTGAATCACATAGCGATTAAGCTGTGCATCAGCTACAAAAAATAAAAAAGTAAAAAGCGATAGTAATAAAAATTTAAGCTTCATGTTTTAGTATTGAAATAGTTTTAATTATGATTAATCATCCACATTTTCATTCCGAATCCAATTTTATAACCAAGCGTTCCGCCCGGGTTTGGTTGGTATTCCCAAAGAATAAAATCTTTGTAAACCAAGCCAATATTTTTAGCATATTTTTCTATTGAAAAACTTTTGCTTGCATAAGCACCCGCATTTACAATTGGTACATTTACGGCTTCATCAATTTGATTAACTGTAATAATATCTTTTATTTGTTGATTGCCGATTAAAAGTGAATCGTGAAATTGAAAGTAATTATAATCCCAATCATTCATATTGTCGTCATTGTTAAATGAATAATTTGGAAAAAATGGATTGGAAGAAAGATAGCGATTCCCTTTCCATTTGGTTTGAAGTTTTATGGGCAAGTGAAGTTTAATAAAGCGTAAATTATTTTCAATTACTTCTACTTGATCGGAAAGACTCGTTACAAAATAAGTTCCATCAATTATCCAAGGTTGTGTGCCCGCAGTATCTCTTCTACTGCGAATAATTCGGTAACTAATTCTATTTTGATTGTCGCGAATTTCTGCATCTACTTCATGTTTTACTTGGTATTTATGTGTTTCCTCGGTTCTTCCAAAGTTTGTAAAAACGGTTGAATCCACTCTGTAAATAATATGTTTCCCAATAGTTGTTGGAAAATATTCTGCTATTTGTGGCGTTTCAAATTGTTCAATTTTTCTTTCGCAAGCAATCAATGCAAAAAGTAGGATTGCAGCTAAACTGTTTTTTATCTTAAAAATTTGTGGCAAAGAAAAATTTGATTTACTGTAAAGTTAAATCAATCCTAAAAGGAAAAGAAAATTTCGTTTGTTAATTAAAAAACGGATTCTGATTGAATAATTCCACCACCGAGCACATCGTCATTTTCATAAAACACAGCGCTTTGGCCGGGGGCAATACCTTTTACATTTTCATAAAAATGAACTTTCATCTTTCCGTTTTCCAAATAGAGGTTGGAAAGACTTCCTTTGTCTTTGTAACGAATTTTTGTAAGCGATTCCATTCCTTGGGTTATCGAATCGTATTTTATAAAATTCAATTTACCTACAATCATTTCATTTTTTTCTAAATCAACTTCATCGCCCAATGTTACCGTATTTGTTTCGGGATTAATATTGGTAACATAAACCGGTTTTCCTAAAGCAATCTCCAATCCTTTGCGTTGGCCAATTGTATAAAAAGGATAACCCGTGTGTTTGCCAAGAATTTTTCCTGTTTTATCAACAAAATTTCCGTCGGAAAGTTTTTGTTCAATTCCGTCAACTCTTCTTTTCAAAAATCCGCGGTAATCGTTGTCGGGAATAAAACATATTTCGTAGCTCTCACTTTTTTTTGCCAATTCCGGATAGCCATAGTCAGTTGCCATTTGGCGAACTTCGGTTTTTCTGTACGGACCCAACGGAAGCAACGTTCTACTTAGTAAATCTTGCTGCAAACCCCACAGCACATAGCTCTGGTCTTTTGTTTCGTCCACGGCTTTGCTTACAACAAAACGACCGTTGTCGTGTTGACGAATTTTTGCATAATGGCCTGTGGCAATAAATTCGCAATCAAGCGCATCGGCTCTTTTAAGTAAAGCCCGCCATTTGATATGTGTATTGCAAAGCACACAAGGGTTGGGGGTTCTGCCGGCAATATATTCATCCACAAAATTCTCGATTACAAAACCGCCAAATTCTTCGCGGATATCTAAAACATAATGAGGAAACCCGTGCTCAACAGCTGCTTTTCTGGCATCATTGAAACTATCAATATTGCAACAACCCGTTTCTTTTTTGCCGCCACCGCTCGATGAATAATCCCAAGTTTTCATGGTCATTCCTACTACTTCATAACCTTCGTTATGAAGCATCAGTGCGGTAATGGTACTGTCAATACCACCGCTCATAGCTACCAATACTTTTCCCTTCTTACTCATACAAACAAGTGTACAAATATACGACTAACTGCGGTGGTGCGTGGTTTCGAAATGAGGGATAGTGGGCTATATTTATTGATGTGATGGTTCTATGTGAATTAATACATGTCCTAATTGTGGAATTTCTATTCGCAATGTATCCTTAAGTTTATGTGCAATGTCGTGTCCGTGTTGCACAGAAATGTTTGCATCAACTGTTGCATGAAGGTCAACATGATATTGCATACCTACTTTTCGGATAAAACATTTTTCAGTATCAATAACTCCTTCTACAGTTATTGATACTTTTCTAATGTTGTCAACTAAATCGTCATAAGAATGTTCATCCATAATTTCTCCAAGAGCAGGTCTAAAAATTAGGTAGCAGTTATAGAAAATAAAACCTGCTGCGAAAAGTGCAGCCCAATCATCTGCCTCTTCGTAACCTTTTCCTAAAATCAGAGCAATAGAAATTCCTATAAATGCTGCTACAGAAGTAATTGCATCACTACGATGATGCCATGCTTCTGCTTTTAATGATGAGCTGTTTGTCTCTATACCTTTTTTCATAACCAGCCGAAAAGAAATTTCTTTCCATATTATCAATGGACCAAGAACAAAAAGAGTCCAGGTTTTAGGAAGTTCATGTGGAGTTCCAATATTCGCGATGCTTCCATAAGCAATAATTGTTGCAGAAGTAATGAGAAAGCCAACTACTAAAAAAGTAATTAAAGGTTCTACACGTCCATGTCCATAAGGGTGGTTTTTATCAGCAGGTCTGCTAGCATATTTTAGTCCGATCAAAACTAAAAAGGAAGAAAAGATGTCGGTGACTGATTCAATAGCATCTGCAATTAATGCATAAGAGTTACCAAAAAAACCAGCAAGCCCTTTAATGATTACTAAACCTGTGTTGCCGATAATGCTAAAATAGGTAGTTCTGATTGCTGTTTTTTCATTTGTCATTGTCGTTAATTTCTTACTTATCGATTGGTATTAATGTTATATGAACAAATGGCAGTGAAGATTTTAAGATGTGTTGGACTTACATACAAATGTAAATAGAAAGCATGAACCTTCGATTTCATAACATAGCCATATTGGAATTGCTAAATGATGTTGCGTTTGTTTTTCAAATTAATGCTAACTTAATGTATTAGAAATTAGTTGCTCCTTACAATCCTTTCTTATATTTGTCGAGTTTAGAAAAAGATTTCCCTTATAAGTAGATGGGTTTGCTAAAATAATGTTGTGCGTTTGTGATTTTAATCAAGCTACTCCGAAAATAGTAGGCTTGGAATCAATTCGTTGATAGCAAGAGTGCAAAATGATGTTGCAATAGACGCTACTCATAGGGCAAAAAAAGTAAGAACAATGAATCCTAAATTTCTTTTCATAAGTCTTTCAATTATTTTTATTGGTTTTTCAATTTCAGTTTATTTGATGCCATTAAAGCAACATGAAAAAAATAAATTTAATAAATGGGAAGCAGTTCAAGGGCGATTGATATGGCAGGAAAACAATTGTCATGTTTGTCATCAGTTATATGGTTTGGGAGGGTTTTTAGGACCTGATTTAACAAATGTTTACGCTAAGTTTAATGAAAATGAAGAGCTCCTAAAAATGTTTTTTAAAGGGGGAATAAAACAAATGCCAAACTATAGTTTTTCTCAAAAAGAAAGTAAGTTGTTAATTGAGTTTTTAAAACAATGCAATCAGAGTGGTATTGCCGATCCAAGAAAAATGACTATATATACTAACGGAATGATAGAGCACGATGGAAACAATAAATAATAGCTCGAACAAATTATTTTTTGGAACAGCATTTGTATTGCTGTTGATTGGTCTGGTGGCAGGAGTATTGTCGTCAATTGTCTATTTGGTTCCAGATTTTTTTATTGAAAATGGCAGTTTGTTGAAGCTTCGTCCGATTCATGTTTCTGCTGTTATGTTTTGGATAATTATTGGTGCTACAGCTACTGTTTATACAGGGTTGTGGCAATTTAAAAAGTCAAAGATTGTAACTATAATTGCAAAAATTCAATGGTGCTTGTGGATAATTGCACTTACGGGTATTTCGTATTCTTATTGGGAAGGAGATTTTGGAGGACGTGAATATTGGGAGTTCAATCCCATTTGGGCTATCCCAATTTTTTTGGCTTTCTCTCTTTTTTTAGTCGCATTTTTTTTATCTGTAAAACAAATAAAAACATGGCCAGTTTATATTTGGATGTGGATGACAGGTATTGTCTTTTTCTTATTTATTTTTATTGAAAATTATTTGTGGATTTTTCCATATTTCAGATTCCATTTTGTATCAGATATGACTTTACAATGGAAAGTAAATGGCTCCATGATAGGTTCGTTCAATCAACTGTTGTATGGCTCCGCATTTTTTTTAATGGACTATATTAATAAAGGGGCTACAAAAAAAGTAGCATTTAGTAAATTGGCTTTTGGCTTGTATTTTTTGGGGTTGGCAAATCTTATGTTTAATTGGGGGCATCATATTTATACACTGCCAACAGATAGTTATGTTCGAATAGTTGCTTATGTTATTAGTATGACAGAATGGGTGTTTTTTGCTAAAATTGTTTACAACTGGAAGAAAAGTTATCTGGAAATAAAATCAAATTATCACTATTTCCCATTTCGTTTTTTAATGGCTACAGATTTTTGGGTTTTTATTAATATGGGGCAAGCAATTTTAATGTCAATACCTGCTTTAAATATTTATACTCATGGAACGCATGTTACGGTTGCCCATTCTATGGGGACAACTATTGGAATCAATACGATGATAATTTTTGCAACAGCATTTACATTTTTAGGGCCTATTGATGAAAAAAGAAAATCAATAAAAAATATTTTAAATTTTTCTTTTTGGATTGCTCAAGTTGCACTTCTCTGCATGTTTGTAGCATTAGATTATGCTGGTTTTTTGAGAGGAATGTGGCAAATGTCAAAAAGTCAAATCCCCTTTTCTGTAATGATGGATCAGTCGTGGATGGTTTTTGCAATAATTGGAGTAGCAGGATTGATACTTCTTATTTGCTTTTTTGTTTTTATCTATTTTCTTTTTATCTATTTATTTAAAAAAATAAATAGCACAGTGGTTCAAAGTTGATTTGAATACTGGCTTAAATCTAAATTGCTCTATTGCAATTGCTTTATAACTTCTGTTTTGTTAATGAATCCTGTGTTTGCCCAAATCAGTGTTTTGTTTTTATAAAGTTGTAATACTGGGAGTTCATCAATTTTTAATTCTTTACAAAGTGTTTGATTGTTATCTGCGTTGATGCGAACTACAACAACTTTTTCTGACATGTCTTTTGAAATCTCGTCTAAATAGGGTTTCATTTTTTTGCATGGGGCACACCAGTCGGCATAAAAATCTATTAGCACTAATTTATCGGAATTGATGAGTTCAAGAAATTGCTGTTTGCTTAATCCAATGGATGAAATTTTTGTATCTGTTGTTTCGGGAAGATTCGCACCTCTCCATTTCATAATTCCACCGTTTAATTCATACACTTCTTTAAATCCCTCTGAACGCATTTGGTTTGCTGCGGATGCACTTCTGCTTCCGCTTAAGCAGTAAACAAAAACAGGTTTTGATTTGTCAAGCAATGCAATTTGTTTTTCAAATTCATTCCCATTCCAATCGTAATTGAAGGCGTTTACTAGATGCCCCTTTAAAAATTCGTCAGGTGTTCTTACATCAAGGATTGGAGCTGTTGAAAGTTGTTTTATTTTTTCGGAAAATTCAGTTGCAGAAAGGTTTGTGTTGATTTCTGAATTGGTTTGTCCGTTGCTACAACTGGTAAAAAAAAATGTAATTGCAATAAGACTTATTGAGAGACGACTTTTCATTTAGTTTGAATGTTGATTGATGATTTGTTCAAGATTGTTTGCTGAAATAATTCCAGATTGTCGCCACAAAATTTTTCCGTTTTTGAAAAGTATTAGCGTAGGGACACCTTGTATCTGATAAGCTTCTGCTGCATTTTGGCTTTTATCGACATCGACTTTTATGATTTTTACTTGGTCTCCGATTTTAGATTTGAGTTCTTCTAAAATTGGCTTCATCATTTTACAAGGCCCACACCATTCAGCAAAAAAATCTACCAGTGTTGGTTTATCACTATCAATAATTTCTTGAAATGTATTTGCCATTTTATTTTGTTTTTACTTCTTCAAAATATACATCTTGAATGGCTGGTTTTTGTTTTGAGTTCACTGTATAGTTGCTAGTAAAACAATTACCAGATGCACAGCCAAAGGCAAATAAACTCATCGAAGTTAAGTAGCTGCCGAAAGCTACCCCAATCCATTGATGATTAATTATTGATTGAACAATTAAAGCAATCCCTACAATAAAATACAATACTCTAACAAATGTCCATTTGGTTAAAATTCGTTCTTTCATTTTATTTTAATTGTTGTAATCATGGTGACTTTTGATTTTATCGAGTTGGAAATTAAACAAGCAGCTTCTGATTTTTGTAAAACTCTTTCCGCTCTTTCGCGATCTTTTTCGTCAGTAATGGTTACAGTTGGTTCAAGGATAATTTCACTCATTACAAATTTCCCTTCAATCTGTTCTAATTTGCCTATTGATTTACAGCTGAAATTAGTGAAGGCTAATTTTGAATTTTCGGCAATAGATAAAAATGTTGTCATTAAACAACTACTTACAGCAGCTGTAAATAAATGTTCGGGCGACCAAATACCTGGTATCCCTTTTGGAAATTCAGGGGGTGTGGCAACTTCAATACAATTGCCTGCATCCCGATTTAATTCAGGCGAACACATGACTCCTTTTCTTTCTGTATTCCAATTTACATCTACATTATAATAGTGAGGTCCCATTTTTTAGATTTTGTTTTGTAAACTGCTCCATCCGCCACCGTTGTGAACTTCTATAAAGCCGTTTGATTTTAAAATGTTTTTTGCAGTCGCACTTCGTATGCCAGAGGCGCAACAAGTTATAATAGGTTTGTCTTTTTTTAGTTTATTTAGATTATTACGAAGGATGTCAATCGAAATATTGGTAGATCCTTTGATATGTCCATATTGATATTCTCCTTTACTGCGCACATCTAAAATAATTGCTCCTTGTTTTACTAATTCAGCATAATTCACTTTTGCGCCAAAACTAAGTAGGGTTTTAATTGTATTTATCATTTATTTATAGTGGTTTAGATTGATAATAATTTACATCTAACCAAGAGCCTGCATTGCAGCATTCAAATCCATTTTGTACTAAAAAGAGTGTTGCTTGTCTGCTTCTGCCACCAGATGCACAACACAAAATTAATGGATGTTTCATACCCTTTAGTTCGTTTATTCTTTGTTGAATTTCCTGCAAAGGGATGTTGATTGAACCTTCTGCATTTCCACTGTTAAATTCTTCTGTAGTTCTCACATCTACTATTGTGCCTTGTTTTTCTTTAATAATTCTTTCTATATTCATCTTATTTTATTTTTGATTTTTTTTCTCGAACATGTTAAACAATAATCCTCCCATTATTGCACCATACAAAGTACTATTCAATGGTTTTGAGGTGATGGCACAAGTACCGCTTGCACAGCCAACAAAATAATAGTAAAGGTAGCCACCAATTGCCCCCACAATTATTCCAAGTATGCTGAGTTTATGTTTTAGTAAAAAGTTTATTTTATTCATGTTTTATGCTTGCGCTTAAACCAAATACTTGCAATTTGTATTTTGTTTGTTGATGCAAAAATGTGGGGATACTTTTTTCTAAACTGCAACTTTTGTTACATTAAGAAAATTTTATTTCTACTCAATTTTACCAAACCTTCCTCTTCCATTTGTTTGAGTAGTCGAGACACCACAACACGAACTGTTCCTAATTCATTTGCTAATTGTTCGTGTGTTACATAAAGCTCATTGCTATTTGTTAATTTGCATTTCTTTTTAATGAAGGTTAATAATCGTTCATCCATTTTCTTAAAAGCAACAGCATTCACAACTTCCAACAATTCTTCAAATCGCTTGTGATACAACCGAAAAATATAATCCAACCATTCGGGAAATTCTTTTATTAATAAACTTACTTTATCAATAGGGATAAAAAGTATTTCCGTTTCTTCTTCGGCTATTGCTTTTATTTTACTTGTATCATGGTGCATACCTCCTAAAAAAGACATGATGCAACTTTCGCCTGCTTTTATATAGTACAACAAAATTTCTCTCCCATCATCATCTGTTCTTAATACTTTAATACTCCCGTTTGTTACAATTGGAATAGCTTTTATGTAGGCGTTTTCTCTTAGGATTGTTTCGCCTTCGGAAAAGGTTTTAACAAATCCAAAGTCAACAAGCTTTTCTCTTATTGCTGGGGAAGATTTGAATTCAATAATGTTAGTTAGTTCCATTTTGTAAAGTTAGTATTCTGGTTGTGTGTCTTTTCAAAATTTAGCTCTTTTGGTTTTGCGAGGGATATTCTTCCATTCATTTTTTGTCAAAAATTTAATGATTGCGATTTAATTCATAGGGAGCCTGCTAACTTTTTATGCGATTAAAAATGATGGACGGTTTCATAAAGTTCTGTTATTTCAATTTCTTTATAGTTCATATCTTCCCAAAAATTTCAAAACTATCTGCTATGAGAAAACTTACTTGTACTGTCGTTTCATTTTTTATCTTTTTCATTTCCTTAAAAGCGCAAAATCTGGAATATTATTTGCCGGAAAATGTTGCTTACAATCCATCAGTCCCAAAACCAAAAGATATAATCTATCACGAAGTGGGGGAGTTTCATGTTACACACGATCGGTTGGTGAATTATATGAAAGCCATTGCTATGGCTGCGCCGGAGCGGGTGAAATTGGAAACGATGGGATTTACGTACGAAAAACGCCCACAAGTTTTACTCATTATTACTTCTCCAAAAAATCAGCAACTGTTGGAGGAAATCCGACAGCAACATTTAATGCTCAGCAATCCGCAAAGTTCAAGTGCTATAAATATTGAAAAAATGCCCATCGTTGTTTGGATTGGTCATTCCATTCACGGAAACGAACCGAGTGGTTCCAATGCATCACTGTTGAGTGCCTATTATTTAGCAGCTGCAGAGGGAAAAGAAATAGATGAACTTTTGGAAAATGTAGTTATTCTTTTCGATCCTTCTTTTAATCCAGATGGGTTACAACGATTTTCAACATGGGCGAATCAACATAAGAGTAAAAATTTGGTTACAAACCCAAGTAGTCGAGAGTTTAATGAAGTTTGGCCCGGCGGTAGATTCAATCATTATTGGTTCGACATAAATCGCGATTGGCTTCCGAGTGTGCATGTAGAAAGTCAAAATAGACTGAAATGGTTTCATCAATGGAGTCCGAATATTTTGACAGATCATCACGAACAGGGCAGCAATGCATCTTTCTTTTTTCAACCTGGTGTGCCGGCGAGAGTGAATCCTTTAACACCAGAAAAAAACCAAGAGTTGACAGCAAAGCTTGGTGTTTATCATGCTAAATTTTTAGATAAAATTGGCTCTCTTTATTTTACAAAAGAAAGTTATGATGATTTTTATTATGGCAAAGGTTCCACATATCCCGATATAAACGGAGGAATTGGAATTTTGTTTGAGCAAGCATCATCGAGAGGGCACGCACAAGAAACAACGAACGGTATTTTGAATTTTCCATTTACAATCAAAAATCAATTTACTGCAACACTTTCTACTTTGGAAGGTGCAAAAGAATTGAGAAAAGAATTTTTGAATTGGCAACGCGATTTTTTTGTGAATTCAATTACCGAAGCATCAAGTGCGTCGGTAAAAGGCTATGTTTTTGGAGATGCGAAAGATGCGGTAAAAACAAATCTTTTTTTACAAATGCTACAACGCCATCAAATAAAAGTGTATGAATTGGGAAAAGAAATTCAAGTGGACGGATTGAAATTTCAAAAAGAAAGTTGCTTCGTTGTTCCATCGAATCAACTGCAGTACAAAGTTATTCGAACGATTTTTGATAAAACACTAAATTATAAAGACAGCTTGTTTTATGATATTACAGCATGGACAATGCCCTTGGCTTTTGGCTTGAATTACAGCGAACTCACTTCTTTAAATTATAACGATGGATTGCTTGGAAATTTTGCCGTGTCATCCAATAAAAATTCAACTTCAATTCATAAATCTGATTATGCATATTTGATGGATTGGAATAATTTGAATGCACCTGCTGCATTGTTTGAATTACAAACGGCTGGTTTAATTACAAAGGTTGCTACAACTCCATTTGAGTTAGGATTATCCGGTGGAAAAAAACAGTTTGAAAATGGTTCCATTTTAATACCTGTTAAAATGCAAAGTTTAACAAGTGAAAAACTGTTTGAAATAATTGAAACTGTTTCCAAAAAGTATGCAGTAAAATTCACAGAAATTAATTCCGGTTCTTCAACTGCCGGCGTAGATTTGGGAAGCAGCAAATTTATTTCTCTTTCAAAACCCAATTTGGCATTGATTGTTGGTGCAGGTGTAAGTGCAACTGATGCCGGAGAAATTTGGCATTTGTTGGATCAACGAATGAATATCCCAACAACGCATTTGGAAATAACAAGTTTCAACCAAACTGATTTATCTAAATACAATAATATTATAATGGTTGGCGGAAATTACAATTCATTAAACAAAGAAAAGTTGAAAACTTGGATTCAGGAAGGTGGTGTGTTGATTGTAAATCAAGAAGCAATTAGTTGGGCTGCTCAAAATGGAATTGCAGATGTTAAATTCAAAAAAATGAAAAACCCAATTGATAGTACGGTGCAGGTAAATTATAATAAAAGAGAACAGATTGACGGAGCACAACAAATGAGTGGTGCAATTTTTGGCGCACAGTATGATGCGACACATCCGTTGGCTTATGGCTATTCGCAAAAAACAATTAGTCTTTTTAAAGCCAATAAAGTATTTATGGAAAAAAGTAAGAATCCGTATGCGTCGCCATTTTATTATGGTTCCAGCCCGTTGCAAAGTGGTTGGGTAAGCAAAGAAAATAAAGAAACAATTAAAAACACAGCAGCCGTAATTGTAAATACAGTTGGCGCCGGAAGAGTTATAAATATTGCCGACAATACCAATTTTAGAGCTTTTTGGTTGGGCGGAACCAAATTGTTTATGAATGCAATATTTTTTGGAAATATTATTGATGCAGCTTCGGCAAGATCGGAGGAGTAACATGAGTGGTGATTTTAACGGTTAGAAATACTACCTAAAAGTGGTATTGTCCCGTATCGACAAATAGTATTACTTTGCCCTTGTAAATAAATTTATGTAAGCTAAAATTTGAACACTATGATTAAAACGCAAGTTATCGGAAACCTCGGAAAAGACTGTGTTGTAAACACAGTAAATGGTAAAAACGTAATCAACTTTACAGTTGCTCATACGGAAAAGTATCGCGACAGTCAAGGCAATAGCCAAGAAAAAACAATTTGGGTTGATTGTGCTTATTGGACAGACAAAACTGCTTTATCGCAGTATCTTACCAAAGGCAAACAAGTATTTGTGGAAGGCCAACCAGAAGTAAGAACTTTTACAAGGCAAGATGGTACTGCTGGTGCATCACTTTCGCTGCGCGTACGCGAAGTGCAATTATTGGGCGGACGTTCGGAAGGCAATAGCCAATATAGCCCTACCGCAAAAAATGATGTTGCTAGTTCTGCAGAAGGAACAGACTTAACAGACGATTTGCCGTTTTAAAAACGATTAATTTTACTTTAGTTAATGTCTCGAATTATTCGAGACATTTTTATTTTTAATTTGTTGTAATTGAAATAGAGCAATCAAATAAAACTTATATCTGTAACCATTCTTCAACATTATCTTTGCGAAATTGAAAGATGAAAAATAAAATCAATTATATAAAAATATAGGTCAATGAAAGTGATGAAATTTGGGGGAACTTCGGTAGGAAAGCCAGAAAGAATTAGGCAAGTAGCAACATTAATTACGAAAGATAATGAACCAAAGATAGTTGTGTTGAGTGCACTGAGTGGAACAACGAATGCGCTTGTTTCAATTGGAGAGCTGGTTGCTGAAGGGAGAAAAGAAAATGCCAAACTGGAAATTGAAAAATTAGAAAAACACTATCAAAATTTTATTGAAGAACTTATTCAAAAAAGCGAATTTTTAGAAAAAGCAAAAGCAATTGTTGCCGAGCATTTTGAGTTTTTAAAAATTGTATTGCGTATTTCGTTTAGCAAAGCATTGAATAATGAAATTCTTGCGCAAGGCGAACTTCTTTCCACAAAACTATTTTGTGTTTTTCTGCAAGAAAATAATATAGAGTATCAACTTTTACCTGCGCTTGAATTTATGAACATTGATGAAAATGACGAACCTGAAATTATAAATATTGAAAAAAAATTAAAACAATTATTACAACAAAATAGTGAACAAAAAATATTTATCACGCAAGGTTATATCTGCAAAAATGCAAAACAAGAAGTTGATAATTTGAAAAGAGGAGGGAGTGATTATTCAGCATCATTAATTGCAGCTGCTATTAATGCCAGTGTTTGTGAAATATGGACTGACATTGACGGGATGCACAACAATGACCCGCGTGTGGTGGAAAAAACATTTCCAATTGAACAGTTGAGTTTTGATGAAGCAGCAGAGTTGGCTTATTTCGGCGCAAAAATTTTGCACCCTGCTTCCATTTGGCCAGCACAAAATTATAATGTGCCTGTAAAACTCTTAAACACGATGCATCCCGAAGAAAAGGGAACAACTATTTCCGATAAAACGAATATTGTTGGTGCTAAAGCAATAGCTGCAAAAGATAATATTACTGCAATTCGAATTAAAAGCAGCCGCATGCTTTTAGCGTATGGATTTTTAAGAAAAATATTTGAAGTGTTTGAAAAATACAAAACTTCAATTGATATGATTACTACTTCGGAAGTGGCTGTTTCTATAACAATTGATAATACGGAGAGTTTGAATAGTATTTTAAAAGAATTGGAACCTTTTGGTACTATTGAAGTTGACGAAAACCAAACAATTGTTTCTGTTGTTGGAAATGAAATTTCACAAACAGATGAAACGATTAAAAAACTATTCAATTCCATTCACGAGATTCCAGTAAGAATGGTTTCTTACGGAGGAAGTCCACATAATATTTCGCTATTAGTTGCAGCAGAAAATAAAATAGCGTTATTGAAACAGTTGAATAAAGGTTTATTTGGATTGGCATAAAAAAATCCTTGCATTCGCAAGGATTTTAATCAATTTATTTTTCACTTATTTTTTAAATTACCAACATCGCATCTCCGTAACTGAAGAAGCGGTATTTATCTTTAATTGCTTTTTTATAAACTTCCATTGTTAAATCATAACCAGCAAATGCAGCAGTCATAATTAATAAACTTGTTGTTGGCAAATGAAAATTGGTAATCAATGAATCAGCAATATTGAAATTATGCGGTGGATGAATAAAAGTATTTGTCCAACCTTCAGAAGGTTTTAATAATTTTTGTGCGGTGTAAGAAGTTTCAAGACCTCTCATTGTTGTTGTGCCAACAGAGCAAATACGAGAACCGATTTCTTTAGCACGATTTACAATTTTGCAAGCAGCATCATCTATTTTGTAATATTCGCCATCCATTTTATGCTTGCTTAAATCTTCAACTTCAATCGGACGGAAAGTTCCCAATCCTGCATGTAACGTAATTTCTGCAAAACGAATTCCTTTTATTTCTAATTTTTTAATTAATTCTCTGCTGAAATGCAAGCCGGCACTTGGTGCAGCAACAGCTCCTTCCGATTTTGCATAAACGGTTTGGTAGCGTTCTTTGTCGTCTTCGTCTGGTTTGCGTTTAATGTATTTTGGTAATGGCGTTTCACCCAATTTGTCGAGCATTCCACGAAAAGATTCTTCCGAATCTTCCCATAAAAAACGAATTGTTCTTCCGCGACTTGTGGTGTTGTCAATTACTTCTGCAACCAATTCTTCATTATCGCCAAAATATAATTTATTTCCCACACGAATTTTTCTTGCGGGATCAACAATCACGTCCCAAAGACGATTGGGTTTATTTAATTCTCTTAAAAGAAATACTTCAATTTTTGCACCTGTTTTTTCTTTTCTTCCGTACATACGAGCAGGAAAAACTTTTGTGTTGTTTACTACAAAAACATCTTTATCGTTGAAATAATCTAAAACATCGCGAAAATGTTTATTTTCTATTTGCCCGGTTTTACGATGAACAACCATCATACGAGCATCTTCGCGTTTTTTTGTAGGATTTTGCGCAATAAGATTCAAGGGTAAATCGAAACGGAATTGTGTAAGTTTCATGAGTTGAGGGATTCGTTAAAGCCTTTTGACAGAAACCGTGCTGCAGTAGAGATAGACAAAATTTTGCAAACAGAAAAAATCGGTTTGCAAATTAGTCCGGTCTTACGGCACCGGGCTCGGTCATATTTGGCAATTATTAAAGCGTGCGAAGGTAAGTTATTTATTCCATGAAAGAAAAATTGGGGAAAAGTAGCTCGTTTGAATAGATCGCTCATTAAAAAAATCGTAAATGACGTACAGTTAACCCGCCATTAATAAGTTGTTTTAGAGAATCGATTCCAACTTTCAAATGAAGTTCTACAAATTTAGAAGTAACCTTTTTATCGCTCACTTCTGTTTTTACACCATCGGGGACCATGGGTTGATCGCTAACTAACAACAAAGCTCCCGTTGGAATTTTATTAAAAAATCCAACAGTAAAAATTGTTGCAGTTTCCATGTCAATTGCGTAAGCCCTGATTTTTTGTAAATAGTTTTTAAATTCCAAATCATGCTCCCAAACTCTACGGTTGGTTGTATAAACCGTGCCCGTCCAATAATCAAGATTGTAATCTCGAATGGTGGTAGAAACAGCTTTTTGAAGTGCGAATGCAGGAAGTGCCGGAACTTCTTTTGGAAAATAATCGTTACTTGTTCCTTCGCCACGTATAGCAGCAATGGGTAAAATCAAATCGCCCAATTTATTTCTTTTTTTCAAACCTCCACATTTGCCAAGAAATAAAACCGCTTTGGGTTCTATAGCTGTAAGTAAATCCATTATAGTTGCAGCCGTTGGGCTACCCATCCCAAAATTAATTATAGTGATGTCGCCTGCAGTTGCACATTGCATTGGCTTGTCGGTTCCTATAACAGGAACGTTATTCCATTTTGCAAAAAGGGAAACATAATTTACGAAATTGGTAAGTAAAATATATTTACCAAAATCTTCCAACTTTTGCCCCGTGTAACGCGGAAGCCAGTTTTGTACAATTTCTTGTTTTGAATTCATTGCACGAATTTAAACAATTACATTTGAAACATGATTACTGTTAATTATCCAAAACCAGATTTTCGTATTGAAGAAAAGGAAGGGAAGAAAAATATTTTTGATAATATTCGAAAAAATTGGGTTTTGTTAACACCCGAAGAATGGGTTCGTCAAAATTTTATTCAGTTTTTGATTCAAGAAAAAAAATATCCTGCAGCACAAATTTCTTTGGAAAAAGTTGTTCAGTTGGGTGAATTAAAGAAAAGGTTTGATGTGCTTGTTTACAATAAAAAATACCAGCCGTGGATGTTGATTGAGTGTAAAGCTTCCGAAATAAAATTGGATGAAAAAGTATTGCAACAAATATTACGGTATCATATTTCAATACCTGCAACCTATTTAGTAATTACAAACGGACAAACTACCTATGGTTGGAAAAAACGCGATAATAAATTTATCGAAATAAATGAGTTAGATGAATGGGAATAAAAAACCCATTCCGAGTTTTTAGAATGGGAGTTAAAAAGTAGAGTTGGTTTTTTTATGGGAATATTCCTAATGCTTCATAGGAAGTACCAACTTTGTTGATGGCAACTACATAAGCGGCAGTTCGCATATCTGGAATTTCGGGATTCTTTTTCCAACAGTCCATTATCTCATTTGTTGCTCCAATCATAGTTTCTTCTAATCCGCTGTACACCAAATCAACTTCTTCTGCACCGTGCATAATGAGATTTTTTTCGGTTGTATTTATCTTTTTTGCTGTTAACTCTTCAATCTGAGCAATGATGTGGGTGTTTACATTTTCAGTAAATCTTTTTTCCATTCTGCCATAACGAACATGGCTTAGGTTTTTTAACCATTCAAAATAACTAACAGTCACTCCACCTGCATTCAAATACATATCTGGAATTACTAAAATACCTTTCTTAATAAAAATTTCATCAGCTTCGGGTGTTAGCGGACCATTGGCAGCTTCTCCAATAATTTTTGCTTTAATGTTTGGAGCATTATTACCATCGATAACATTTTCCAAAGCAGCAGGAATAAGAATATCGCAATCTAACTCTAATGCTTCAGCACTTGTAGCAATATTTTTTGCACCGGGAAAATTTAAAACGCTTCCTGTATTCTTTTTATGTTGAAAAACTTCTTCTTCATTCAATCCATTTTCGTTGTAAATAGCTCCATCGTATTCTGCCAAACAAATAATTTTAGCTTTTGCTTCTCTAAAAAATTTTGCCGCATGATAACCAACGTTTCCAAGTCCTTGAACGATTACTCGTTTATCTTCAATCCCTGTTGATAGTTCAAGTTTTTTCATTACATCGGGCATATTGCAAACTTCACGAATGCCATAAAATACACCAAGTCCAGTTGCCTCTTTTCTGCCTCTTACACCACCTTGAGAAATTGGTTTTCCAGTTACACATCCAGCAGCATCTATTTCTCCTGGACGCATGGATGAATATGTGTCTAATATCCATGCCATTTCTCTTTCTCCTGTTCCGTAATCTGGTGCGGGGACATCGGTACCGGGACCAATAAAATTTTTCTTAATTAATTCAGCAGTATAACGTCTGGTAATTTTTTCCAATTCATAAGCAGTGTACTTTTTGGGATCGATACAGATACCACCTTTGGCTCCACCAAAAGGTACATTCACAATAGCACATTTATAAGTCATTAATGCAGCGAGCGCCATTACTTCATCTAAATTAACTGCTGTAGAATAACGAATACCTCCTTTGCAAGGTGCTTTGTGATGACTATGTTGTACACGAAACGCTTTTAGAACTTCGATATTTTCTCCAATTTTTACAGGGAAATGGATTGAGTAAACTGCGTTGCATTGCTTTATCTGTTCAAGTATTCCGGAATCCCATTTTGTAAATTTTGAAGCTTTATCAAAACTTTTTTCTACGTCTCCAAAAAAACTATAATTTTTGTTAGTGGACATTTTTATGTGTTTTAGATTTATAAATTTAGATTATTTGTTTTTCTCCAATTTCGAAATTTTTCTATCGATACGAACAAGATAAAGTGTTATACCAATTAGTATAGTTATCATGACTGCAACTACAACATAAATTTTTCCATTGCTATTCATCTCATCAGCCATCTGTACTTCTTGTTGTGCTTCAATTTTTAATAAAAGCAAAAAGAGAAATAAACTTGTTATTATTTTTTTCATGGCAGTATAATTTTTTCTTTTAATATTTTGAGTCTGATTTTTAATGTTGCAATCCAAAGACCGAGCAATGTCCATCCAATTACAGCAGGATAAAAAACTAAGCGCATCGTTGGACTAATATCGTTAAAATTTAATGCAGGATTTCCTTCTTTCCCAGGGTGAAGACTCGGTAATAATCTTGGTAAAATCCAAATAGAAGGAAATAGTAAAGTGTAGGCAAAAATGTTGTACACCGCACTAATCCTTGCTTTTTTATCCAAATCTTGAATTGAATCTCTTAAAATCAAGTAGGCAAAATAGACCAATAATGCAATGGCGGCGCCGATCAATTTTGGTTCGCGAGCAATACTGCTAAAAGATGCGTAAGCAGGATTATTAGGGTCGGCCCAAGTATAGCTCATCCAAATAGTGCCGGTTAAATACCCGAGTAATCCGAAAACAATTCCAACAACTGCATATTGTCGAGCTTTTATATCAAAAACCAACAATCCGTTTCGTAAATATTTTACTGCATTAATTACTGAAATTGTAAATAATATCATCATGGCAAACCACATGCAAACATGGAAATAAAGGTTACGAATTGTCTCTTGTAATTGTGGTATGCGCGGTACAGGCATTAATAACCCAGCAATAAAAGTATAAATAAGAAGTACAATACTTAAAATTTTCCACCATTGTTTCTGCATATAATCTTTTGGAGTAGCCATCGAAAAATTGTCAATAAAAACTGACAATTAAAAAATTTGACCACAAAATTAAGGATTAAAGCTAATACGCTTCAGTCTTTGTAAATGAAATAAAATTCAAGGGTAAATTTTTTCAATCTTTCCAAAGAAAAGGGAATAAGATAGTAGCAAGAAATATTACTAAAATATCGAGAGCAACTATCAATAAAACAGTAGGCAAAGCAATAGAAGACGAATAGCTGAAAACAGAATTAGATAGTTTCATTAATAATAATAATTGTGGAATAATAATTGGGAATCCAAGAATTGCCATGATTGCCGCATTTTGGTTTGCTTTTGCAGCAATTGCAGCTAAAAAAGTAAATACAAGACTTAATCCCCATCCTCCTAAAAGTACCAACCCAATAAATTGTGTTGCTTTTTGAATCGGATTTCCAAGAAAAAGTGAAAAAAGGAAAAGACTCATCAAGCTCATCAACAGCATAAATGCAGAATTGAACAAAAGTTTGGCTAAAATAAAATCTCTTGCACTAGCAATAGAATAGAAATAAAACATTCTTCCTTTACTTTCTTGGAGAAAACTTTTAGCAACAGCATTAATACAAATAAATAATTGAATGATCCAAAAAAGGCCATTCCAAACTTTGGTTTCCGGTTCTTGAACTGCGATGTATAATACAAATATTGTTGCAATAATGTAAAGTAGGATTCCGTAAAAACTGTACTGTTGACGAATTTCCAGTAAAACATCTTTTTTTACAAGTGCTAATATTTTTTGTTTCAATTTCAATTTATTATTCTTTGTAACAAGTTCTGCATCGTGGTTCATAAACATCTTTTGCTCCAAGTATTACTTGTTGTTCGTCAGCCACTTTTCTATAACTATAGTTTGCAATGTTGCCGCATTGTACACAAATGGCGTGCAGTTTTGTAATATAATCAGCTTTTGCCAAAAGATTGGGCATTTGTCCAAAAGGATTTCCCAAATAATCCATATCTAATCCTGCAACAATTATACGAATGCCACGAAAAGCTAATTCATCACAAACATTTGCAATATTGCTATCGAAAAATTGAGCTTCATCAATTCCAACTACATCTACATTTTGTGCCAACGTTAAAATTTCATTTGAACTTTCAACAGGAGTTGAGTTAATCGCATTTTCATCGTGCGATACAATTTTTACCTTATCAAATCGTACATCAATTGCTGGCTTATAAATTTGCACTTTCAGATTTGCGATTTGAGCTCTTTTTAATCTGCGGATTAATTCTTCAGTTTTACCACTGAACATTGATCCGCAAACTACTTCGATCCATCCTTTTCTATTTCCGCTGATATTGGGTTCGATAAACATTACTAAAAATAATATGTAATTGATAAATGTTGAAAAACAGTTTGTAATTTTAAACCAAAGTTTATTTACAAGGCTTCAAAAATAACATAAACAAATGGAAAGGGTACAAGCATTAATTGATAAGTTGCAAGAACAAGTAAAATTAAAAAACGATGTTCCAAAGATGCAGTTGATTGTACAAATGCTTCAATTGGAATTGAGAAAATTGCAAAAGAACGATTCGTTAAAAGAAATTGCCATAATTGAGAATGAAATTAAATTGGAAAATCAACCCAAAATTTCTGCGCAAGTTGGAGAAGAAATCAATACAAGTTTTTTGCAAAAAGAATCGTTGAACGATAAATTGAAAGTAGAAAAAACAGAGTTGCAACAGTCGTTGAAAAAGGCTGCTGTGCAAGATCTTAAAAAAGCAATTGATATAAATTCAAAATTTGTTTTTATTAATGAGTTATTTGCAGGCGATGAAATACGTTACGAAAATTCTGTAAAAAAAATTAATGCATTTGGACATATTGCCGAAGCCGAATTTTGGATTCAGCAAGAATTAAAATCTAAACTTCAATGGGACAATTCATCAGAAACAGTTCTTCAGTTTGAAGAATTAGTGAGAAGACGATTTTCTTGAATGTAGTCAACGATTTTTTCAGTTGCACCAACTTTTGATCTTACATATTCTTTTGCATTTTTACAGCAATTTTGGTATTTGGAATTATTGGTGAGCAATTTTTCAATTTGTAAACGAAGTGAATTAGAATCGGCAACACAAAAAGAAGAACCGTTTTTTATTAAATCTTTTGCTTCGTTAAATTTTTCATATTTCATTCCAAACAAAACAGGTTTTCCGTGCACTGCAGCTTCCAAAGTGTTATGAATTCCATTGTTGAAACCGCCGCCAACATAGGCTATTGTAGCATAATGATAAAGTGATGTAAGCATGCCAATGTTATCGATTATAAGAAAATTAGAATCGGTTGGAAAAGTAGAATTAGTCAATTGCGAATAACATAAAGCTGTCGGAAAAAATTGTTTCAGTTCATTTATTCTTTGTGGATGAATTTCGTGCGGAACAAGAATTACTTTTATTTTTTGATGTAAATCTGCAACAGCTTCTCTTATTATTTTATCATCTTTTGGCCATGTACTTCCTGCAATGAGAATTGGATTGTTGCTGATAAATTTTTCAATAAAATCTATTTGTTTGAAATTGTCGGCAATGGAACTTACACGGTCGAAACGCGTATCGCCGGCAATTGTGCAGTTGTTGATATTAATGGATTGAAGTAGTTTTTTACTTTGTTCATCTTGCACAAAAAAATGTGTAAAACAACGCAACATTTTTCTATGAAAACCGCCGTACAATTGAAAAAAAGGATGCGATGGTCGAAAAATTCCTGATATTAACAACAATGAAATATTTCTTTTTTTGCATTGGTCTAAATAGTAAAACCAATATTCATATTTTACAAATATTGCAATTGCAGGGTTTACGATTTTTAAAAACTGGCTTGCATTCAAAAAAGAATCCATTGGCAAATAAAAAACCCAATCGGCTTCTTTGTAATCTTTTCTTATTTCATAACCGGAAGGTGAAAAAAAAGTCAGCAATACTTTTGGCTTAATCAATTCTTTTTTTAATTGTTCAATAACAGTTCTGCCTTGTTCAAATTCTCCCAACGAAGCGCAATGAACCCAAATAATAGGAGCTGTTTCCGAAGAAAAAGTATGCGATAGTTTTTCGAATATTTTTTTTCTCCCTTTAATCCACAGTTTTGCTTTTTCGTTACTTATCGATGCAATAAAAATTGCAACGCTGTAAACCTTTAGAAAAATAGTATAAAGTACAATGTTCAAATTTTCTAATTTATTTATTGATTGTTAAACAAAAGTAAATGCTAACGATTAACTATCACATTTTCTTATTTTTGGGCGGTTTGTAATCAAATATTTTATTATGCGTCCAATACAAATGGTTGATTTGCGTCAGCAATACTCTAAAATAGAAAAGGAAATTAACAATGCTGTATTGAATGTTTTGGATAGTTCACATTACATTAATGGGAAAGAAGTGCAAGATTTTGCAACTAATTTGGCAAAATATCTTGACGTTAAATATGTTATTCCTTGTGCAAACGGAACAGATGCTTTGCAAATAGCGTTGATGGCACTTGGTTTGGAACCGGGCGATGAAGTCATTACTCCTTCTTTTACATTTATAGCTACAACCGAGGTGATTGCTTTGTTGCGATTGAAACCAGTTTTTGTTGAAGTTGATCCCAAAACATTTTGTATCAATCCCGATGAATTATTAAAACTAATAACGCCAAAAACAAAAGCAATTGTACCGGTTCATTTATATGGTCAAACTGCACCAATGGATGAAATAATGGCAATTGCAAAAAAACATAATTTGTTTGTGATTGAAGATAATGCGCAAGCAATTGGTGCTGATTATATAAGTGCCGATGGGAAAAAAAGAAAAGCAGGAACGATTGGAAATGTTGGAACCACTTCATTTTTCCCTTCAAAAAATTTAGGTGCTTATGGCGATGGCGGTGCCATTTTTACAAACGATGATTTGTTGTTTGAAAAAATTAGAATGGTTGCAAATCACGGACAAAGTAAAAGATATTATCACGATATTGTTGGCTGTAACAGCCGATTAGATACCTTGCAAGCAGCGATTTTAAATATTAAACTTCAACATTTGGATGAATATATTTTAGCAAGACAAACCGTTGCAAATTTTTACGATCGTGCATTTGAAAATAATTCTAAAATTTCAATTCCGTTTCGTTCATCAAGTAGCACACATGTTTTTCATCAATACACTTTACTATTAAATGAAGTTGAAAATCCGGAAAAATATAGAAACGAATTGATTGATTTTCTTGCACAAAATGGAATTCCTGCAATGATTTATTATCCTGTTCCCGGCCATAAACAAAAAATGTTTGAACAGTTTAATTCATCATTTAAAGAAATGCCAACAACGGATTGGCTTACTCAGCGTGTTTTTTCGTTACCAATTCACACGGAGATGGATACGGATCAATTAAATTTTATAACTTCAAAAGTTTTAGCGTTCTTAATCAAATAATCATTTATGAAAATTGCAGTTATTGGAACAGGGTATGTTGGGTTAGTAACAGGAACATGTTTTGCCGAAACGGGGAATACGGTAACCTGCGTTGATATTGATTCAGCAAAAGTTGAAAAATTAAAAAGCGGACAAATCACCATTTTTGAACCGGGGCTCGAAAAGATTTTTTTACGAAACATAAAAGAAGAACGACTCAAATTCACAACAAATCTTGCCGAAGGAATTGCCGATTCTAAAATTATTTTTTTAGCATTGCCAACACCCAACAACGGAAATGGTGGTGCAGATTTAAAATATGTGTTACAAGTTGCAGAAGAATTAGGAAAACTTTTAACAGACTATAAAGTAATTGTTGATAAAAGCACGGTGCCCGTTGGCACTGCCGAAAAAGTACAAGCAGTAATTGCAAAAAATTACAAAGGAGATTTTGATGTGGTTTCGAATCCCGAATTTTTGCGCGAAGGAGTTGCAGTGGATGATTTTATGAAACCGGATCGTGTTGTAATTGGAACAAATTCGGAACTTGCAAAAAAACTAATGAATGAATTATTTGCACCATTTGTTCGGCAGGGAAACCCGGTAATTTATATGGATGCAAAATCGGCGGAATTAACCAAATATGCTGCCAATGCATTTCTTGCTACTAAAATTTCATTTATGAATGAAGTAGCTCGTATTTGCGAATTGGTTGGTGCGGATGTTGACTTGGTTCGTCGCGGCATTGGAAGTGACGAACGAATTGGTAAGCGATTTTTATTTGCCGGAATTGGTTACGGAGGAAGTTGTTTTCCGAAAGACGTAAAAGCATTGGTAAAATCGGCTGCAGAAATTGATTACGATTTTAAAATTCTTGAAGCTGTTTTGGAAGTAAATGATCGCCAAAGAAAATACTTGATTCCTCGAATCAAAAAATATTTCAACAATAATTTAGTTGGAAAAAAAATTGCTTTGTGGGGACTTGCCTTCAAACCAAATACGGATGATATTCGCGAAGCGCCTGCACTTTATTTGATTGAAGAATTATTAATAGAAGGAGCAACTGTTTCTGCTTTCGATCCGGAAGCGATGGGAAATGTAAAAACTATTTTGGGTAATAAAATTGTGTTTGCAGAAAACCAATACGATGCACTTACTAATTGCGACGCATTGTTAATTGCTACAGAATGGAGTGAATTTCGTACACCTGATTTTGAAAAAATGAATGGTTTGCTGAAACATAAAATAATTTTTGACGGAAGAAATGTTTTTGAACCGGAGCAAATGAAACAGTTGGGTTATTATTACGAAAGTATTGGACGGAAAACGGTTACGCCATAAAATTTTATGAAAAGAAAAAAAGTTTTAATTACCGGAGCAGCAGGATTTTTGGGATCACATCTTTGCGATCGATTTATCAAAGAAGGTTACCAAGTGTTGGCGATGGATAATCTTATAACCGGTGATATAAAAAATATTGAACATCTTTTTGAATTGGAACAATTTGAATTTATCAAACACGATGTAACTAAGTTTATTCAAATTGATGGTGAGTTGGATTTTATTCTTCATTTTGCTTCACCGGCAAGCCCGATTGATTATTTAAAAATTCCAATTCAAACGTTGAAAGTTGGTGCAATGGGAACGCATAATTGTTTGGGGCTTGCAAAAATAAAAAATGCAAGAATTTTAGTTGCCTCCACAAGTGAAGTTTACGGAGATCCGTTGGTTCATCCGCAACCCGAAGAATATTGGGGAAATGTAAATCCCGTTGGTCCGCGAGGTGTTTATGATGAAGCGAAACGATACATGGAATCCATCACAATGGCTTACCATAATTTTCATAAAGTAGATACCAGAATTGTAAGAATTTTTAACACGTACGGTCCACGTATGCGCTTGAATGATGGAAGAGCATTGCCTGCGTTTATCGGACAAGCTTTGCGTGGCGAAGATTTGACTGTTTTTGGTGATGGCTCACAAACAAGAAGTTTTTGTTTTGTAGATGATTTGGTTGATGGAATTTATCGCTTATTAATGAGCGATTATCAATTGCCGGTTAATATTGGAAATCCCAATGAAATTTCATTGTTGGATTTTGCAAATGAAATTTTAGCACTTACGGGCAATAAAGTAAAAATTAAATTTTTTCCATTGCCGGAAGACGATCCAAAACAAAGACAACCCGATATTTCAAAAGCAAAAAAAATATTAGGATGGTTTCCAAAAGTGGAAAGAAAAGAAGGAGTGAAAATTACGTACGAATATTTCCATTCTTTGCCGCTTGAAGAATTAAATAAACAACCCAAAGAATTTATCAGCAAAAAATAATAAAATGCCTTTTATCGAAACAGGATTTCATGGATTATTTGTTTATACGCCAAAAGTCATCGAAGACAGTCGTGGGTATTTTTTTGAAGCATACAATAAAAATGATTTTGAAAAAGCTGGAATTGTTGTTGACTTTGTTCAAGACAATCAATCCTCGTCTGAGTTTGGTGTAATTCGCGGATTGCATTATCAATTGAATCCTTTTGCGCAAACAAAATTAATTCGCGTTTTATCGGGTAATATTTTGGATGTTGTTGTTGATTTAAGAATTGGATCGCAGACATTCGGAAAAACTTTTGAATTGGAACTTTCTGCAGAAAATAAAAAACAACTTTTAGTGCCAAAAGGATTTGCGCACGGATTTTCTGTGTTGAGTAAATCGGCAGAAGTATTTTATAAATGCGATGCATTTTACAATACAAATGCAGAGCAAGGAATTTGTTACAACGATGCGCAATTAAATATTGATTGGAAAATACCAACGGAAAAAAGAATTATTTCCGAAAAAGATAAACTACTTCCATCGTTTGATTTATGTAAAAACAATTTTGTTTTTTAAGAATGGATTTCAAGCCAAAAATATTGGTAACGGGCGCCAACGGTCAATTGGGAATGGAGTTGCGCGAATTGTCAAACGCTAATTCATCATTCGAATTTATTTTTTTGGGAAAGGAAGAATTACCAATTCATCAAGCCGAAGCAATAAGAAATAGCTTCAAAAAAATACAGCCTCAATATTGTATCAACTGTGCGGCTTATACGAATGTTGACAAAGCGGAAGAAGAAATAGAAATTGCTTTTCAAATCAATGCAACTGCAGTGGGATTGTTAGCGGAAATTTGTAAAGAATATTCTACAAAATTTATTCATCTTTCTACCGATTATGTTTTTGACGGATTTGCAAATACTCCTTATTTGGAAACTGCACCAACAAATCCGCAATCTATTTATGGGAGTTCAAAATTGGAAGGAGAAAAACAAGCAATTGAATTTAATAGTGATTCAATAATCATTCGCACATCGTGGGTTTATTCATCGTACAGTAAAAATTTTGTAAAAACAATGTTGCGTTTGATGAATGAAAAAAAAGAAATTAATGTTGTATATGATCAAATAGGTTCGCCAACTTATGCAGCCGACTTGGCAGCATTGATTTTAAAAATGATTACAATCATTCAATCAAATTCGGAAAAACAATTTTCGGGAATATATAATTTTAGCAACTCGGGAATAATTAGTTGGTACGAGTTTGCACTTGCCATAAAAGAAATTACTGAATCAGATTGTAAAATAAATTCGGTTTCTTCTGCCGAATTTGTAACAAAAGCTGTTCGTCCTTCTTATTCAGTTTTTGATAAAGAAAAAATTCAAACTGTATTTGAAATTCAATTAAAAGATTGGAAAGTGAGTTTGAAATCTTGCCTTGGGAAAATCAACCAATCTTCACATTAAATAAATTGCCCACACATTGTGGACAATTTAATATTACCGAATTATTAATCTTTAAATTTATTTTGTCTTTTAACATTGCACATAACGTTTTGCGTGTATGTGCAGTAGCGGATTAGAAGCACTTCCTTTCCTTTTAGGACAAAGTTAATTAAAAGCACATAGCTTCGACCTACCTCTTTACCCGCTATTGCCACATACACGCTGTTAGGTGCTGGCGTTCTGTTTTTTATAGTCTTCCACTTGTTCTAACAGTTCCATAGACTTCATTAATGGTGTCCATTCTTTTCCACTAAAAATGAGTTGAAACCATTTCTTATTTCTGTTCTCGTATTTAATGTTGAAGAATAGCCAAATAGCAGCAGCGGTAAATGAAATTGTAAAAAACATTGTAACTACCCATTGCAAAATACCCCAATCTGTTAGCATAGTTTCGTTCCACCAAAAAGTTGTCCAAACAGGGAGTTGAAGAAAGAGAATACGAGTTACCCAAAGCGTTGAAGTTTTTAGGCTTGCTAGTTTTTCTTGTGTTATTATAATTGGGTCAGTTATATCCACTTGGTAAATCGTGATAAGCTGATAGAGATAAACAAACAATGCCAAAGCGGTCAAACCGACCTGTATTGAAGCCGAAAACAGAAAAAACTTATTCGTTTCAGAAAATGAGTATAAATAAATTGAACTTAAAGAAATTCCCCCGATACCAACCCATAAAATACCAACCAATAGGGTAAAAATCTTAATTGGTTTCATTGAGCCTAAGACGTTATGAACCGTTACTCGAGTTATAGCATCTGTATTTTTTTTGTTTATGACAATGTTCTCTTCCAATTTTTCGTTGGTGATTTGCCAGAGTTTTTTTACTTCCAATTCATTCATTGCTTTAAGATTTTAATTGTGAAAATCGTGTCTTTAAATGGTCTTTTATGCGTCCTATTTTAGTTCCTACATTACTTACCGAAAGTCCTAATATATCAGCGATTTCAGTATGGCTTTTGTCTTCCAAATACAGTATCATCAATGCCTTATCTATCTCTTTTAGCTCGCTAATAAACTGTTCCAATAAATTTAATTGTGTTTCATTATCCAATTCATCTTCAACCGAAGTTTCTACTATGTGCTCATTCAGCTTGGTATATTTCTTTGCTCTTGTTGAAGTTTTACGATAAAATGAGATAGCGACATTCAATGAAATACGATACAACCAAGTTGAAATTTTATACTGGTCATTGTATTTGTGAATAGACTGCCAAATCTGAATCATCATTTCCTGTATGAGGTCTTGTCGGTCTTCTGCGTCTGGGCAGTATGCATGGGCGACCTTGAACAAAATACCTTTATGTTGCTCAATAATACCTTCAAAAAAATGCTGTTGCTCTTGTTTGTCCATTACAATTTCGAAAACCAATCTTGGATAAAAAAATAAAAGATTTTGCGATATTTTAAGTGAAACTTGTTTATCTAATTATTCGCAAGTCCATTCAAAAAATCACAGTTGTCTGAAATCTTTTTTTAATGCTTCAAATTGTCGGATAAGATTGAATGAATTATTATCGGTTGATTGGCTTGGGCTCGGTCGTCTTTTTCGCTTGCACCTAACGGATCGGAGATTGCCGTTGTTTTGGGGCGGCCATCCGAGGAACGAGGATGGAAAAGCCACTCAAAAAACGGTTGACACCAATGGGCTGCTCCAAAATTACGGCAATCTCGTGTTGGGCGCAGTGGCTCCGAAAATAG
>SXGT01571350.1_pt1 | contig 39782 bp, 31 predicted proteins | sample 3176221 | NCBI WGS metagenome assembly SXGT01 (sample SAMN11356862, study PRJNA531348) | freshwater metagenome | isolation source: freshwater sample F1-120 | place: China: Fuxian Lake, Yuxi | collected 2017-12-25
AAGTCGGTGATGGAGTGTTCGAAGTCCAGGCCACCAACGGTGACACCCACCTCGGCGGCGACGATTTCGATCAGGTGCTCATCGACTTCGTGGCCGGCGAGTTCCAGAAAGAGAACAACATCGATTTGCGCAAGGACCCGATGGCGTTACAACGCCTGAAAGAAGCCTGTGAGCAGGCCAAGAAGGACCTGTCCCAGCAAACGCAGACCGACATCAACCTCCCTTTCATCACGGCCGACGCGACGGGCGCGAAGCATTTACAGAAAACAATTACTCGGGCCAAGTTCGAGCAACTGGTTGCGCCGCTGATCGAACGCTGCAAGGGCCCTGTCCTGCAAGCGCTCAAAGATGCCAAGATGAAGCCGAGTGACATCGACGAAGTGGTACTCGTCGGCGGTATGACGCGGATGCCGCGGGTACAGCAACTGGTCAAAGAAGTCTTCGGAAAGGAAGGCCACAAGGGAGTCAACCCGGACGAGGTCGTTGCCGTCGGCGCCGCGATCCAGGGCGCACAGATTCTGCTCGGCAGCTTGTCCAACGTTGTTCTCCTCGACGTCACGCCGCTTTCCCTTGGCATCGAAACACAGCACGGCGTGTTCACCAAACTCGTAGAGCGCAACACGACGATCCCGACCACCAAGAAAGAAACGTTCACGACCGCCGAGGATAACCAGCGTGCCGTGACCGTGCAGGTCTATCAGGGTGAACGCGCCATGGCGGCCGACAATCGCCTGCTCGCCAAGTTCGACCTGGTGGGCATCGAGCAGGCGCCACGGCATGTGCCCAAGATCGAGGTGTCGTTCGACATCGACAAGAATGGCATCTTGAACGTAACCGCACGCGACACGAAGACGGGCCAGGAAGTCCAACGCAAGATCGAGCAGTCGAGCGGCCTGAGCAACGACGAAGTCGAGAAAATGCGCAAGGACGCCGAACGCTTTGCCGATGACGATAAAAAGAAAAAGGAATTGGCCGACGCCCAGAATGAAGCCGACGCCGCGGTCTGGCAAGTCGAGAAAGCGATTCAGGAGGCCGGCGACAAGATGGCTGATAGTGACAAGGCCCCGGTCGTCGCGGCGGTCGAGAAGGTCAAGCAAGTGAAAGACGGCACGGATATCAACGCCATCAAGCAGGCCGTCAACAATCTCCAAACTGCCGCCCAGGCGATGGCTCAGCACGTCGGCCGCGCCGGTGCGGGAGGCCCGACCGAACCTCCACCAAGCGCAGGCAAGCCTGGCGATGATGTGATCGATGCCGAGTTCGAAGTCAAAAAGTAACCCGGCTTGCGTTGAGCGCACGCCTGACCGCAGCGGGCGCTCAACGTTTTCCTGCTTCATTCCGGCAATTTCAACTTGAGTTTCACCCGTTCCTTCCCACGCAGCACATTTAGAGTGATCTCCTGCCCTACCTGGCAATACAAGCGTATGTGCGCCTCGAATTGCCGGGCCGTCATCGCCAGCGGCCGGTCATTCAAGCCCACGATGACGTCGTTGGCCTGCAAGCCAGCGTGCCGCGCCGTCGGCGTCAGGAAATTCATCTGCCGATAGGCCAGTTGGCGTGGATCGAGACCGAATTTCTTTCGTTCCTCCGAATTCAGGTCATCGCCGATGATGCTTGGATTGGGCGACATACTCTTGAGGGACCAGCGCCAGGAAATGTCGGTATTTCGCCAATTCTCTGCGAGTTCCACCACCTCGGTCCTGTTTGCCGCTCCGCTTCGCCAGGTGATCGACAACGCGCCTTTTTTAGGGCCGTGCTGTAATGCGTTCTGCAAGTCAGCAACGGACGAGATTGGCAAATTCTGAACGGTACGCAGCACGTCATTCGCCTTCATGCCGACTTTGGCCACGGCCGATCCGGGCTTCACGCTGACGATGCGGTTTCCCTGCTCGGCGTCGAGCGTCAGGCCAAGGTTTTCCGGTTGCGGGTAGATCCAGACATTATCGAGCGACCAACGCTTCGCACGTTGAAGCGCATCGCGCTGGAATTCATGAATGTGATGGCAGTGAATGCACGCATTGTCCGCGAGCTTTGCGGCGCCCGGATAATCTTCGGCCTGGATCGGCTTGCGCTGTGCCGGCTTATCAAGCTTGTTAGTGCGAAATCGCCCCAGCGATTCTTCCAGGCTATGCCTCAGTCCGCTTAGCGTCAGATACTTGCCCGGCGTGTCGGCATCTCTGCCGCCGAAGCGACCTAGCACGGCCCCGTCGGATGTCAGGAAGAAGGCATACCAGGAAAGGTCGTAATCAAAATCGAAGATCGACAAGTTTACCCCACGCATGTTTGTCAGGCGCAAGAGCACATACTCTTGAGCCAATGCGCGAATCTCTGGATGAAGACGAACAACCTGCTCGTCGAAGCCCTTCTCGTCGCGTCAGTGTCGGCAGACCAGAACGGCAAAGATTGGCTTGTTCGCTTGCTTGGCCAAGCGCTGTGCTGTTGGCCAATCAGCATGCCAGTGCGGCTTCTCCTCGGTCGATTGCGAAAAGCAAAGCGCCGCACCGCACGCGGAACCGGCTACCAGCATGGCCCATAGTGTTTTCATAAGAAAGACCCTGGATACCAGCTTACCGCTCTTTGGCTACGGTTGCCAGCGGTCATCGCGAGGATTACTTCCATGAAACGCCGTACACGCATCGTGGCAACACTGGGACCCGCCACGGATCGGCCGGGCGTTCTGGAGAAACTCATCGACGCCGGTCTCGATGTCGCCCGCATCAACTTTTCGCACGGCGCCGCGGAGGAGCCTCGCGATCGCATCCGCCAACTGCGTAAACTGGCTGCCGAGCGAAAACGCAGGGTGGCCGTCCTCGCCGACTTGCCAGGGCCAAAACTACGCGTAATCCTCATGGCTCCGGTGCCGCTGGAGGTCGGCGGCATGGTGACGCTTGCGCTCAAACCGAGGGTGGCGGCGGATCTCCACGTAACCGAGCCCGAGGGTCTCACCAAGATCAAGGCCGGCCAGCGTGTCCTCATGGACGACGGCCGGCTACAAGCACGCGTCACCAGCGTCAATGCCGACCTGGTGACGCTGAATGTTGAAGTGGGCGGCACGCTCATGCCGAACAAGGGCTTCAATCTGCCTGATACCGAGCTAACGATTCCTGCCCTGACGAAGCGCGACCGCGAGGCCATCGCCGTCGCAATCGAAGCGGAAGTCGATTGGCTTGCCCTTTCCTTCGTCCGCGATGCTTCGGCGGCGCACGAGCTGCGCGGCGTAGTTCGCGGCTACAACGTCGAGATACCGATTATCGCCAAGATTGAACGGCCAGAAGCGGTCAAGAAATCGGCGGAGATCATCGATGGATTCGACGGCATCATGGTTGCACGCGGCGATCTAGGCGTCGAGATCCCGCTCGAAAGAGTGCCGCACGTACAGAAGCGGCTTATTCAGCAGGCGCGTGCAGCGGGCAAGCCCGTCATTACCGCGACGGACATGCTTGATTCCATGCGAAAGAACCCACGCCCCACCCGTGCCGAGGTCAGTGATGTCGCCAACGCTGTCTACGACGGGACCGACGCCGTCATGCTTTCCGGTGAAACTGCAGCGGGAGATTTTCCCGTCGAAGCCCTGACCTTCATGAATCGAATCCTCGTGGAAGCGGAGACCCATCAGGCCGATGATCGTCCTCGCCAGGTATCGGTGCCACGAGGCGGATTGATCGATCACGTCACCCATTGTGTGTGCGAGCTTGCCCTCGAGACTGGCGCCGACGCGATCATCACCCCAACGATCACGGGGCGCACCGCGAGGCTGGTAGCGCGCCACCGGCCGCGTGCAGCCATCGTCGCCGTGGCGGCCGACGACGCGATCCTACGCCGCCTGGCTGTGGTCTGGGGTGTCCAGGCCGTGGGCATGCCTCTTCCGATTCAGTCTGGCGACGATCGCCTGGAGGCGTCGGTTCGAGCTGCGTTCTTGAGCGGCGTCCTCCGGGCTGGTACGCTGGCCGTCGTACTCGCGGGACACCCCGTGGAGGGAGGCGAGGGTGTGCCGACCATTCGCGTGGTGCGAGTCGGCGCAGACGGGCGCTCGCACGAAGTGTAATGACAGACAGCGTTTTTGCGGGGAATTTAAGTCGTACTCAACCTCAGGCGGCCACTCGGTGGGTGGCTGCGTTGTGCAAGCAAACCGAATCCCAGCAGTTGCGATCGAGGTAATTGGCGAACGGCCCGCGCCCGCACAGCCAACTCGCGAAGCAATAGCGAATCCGACGCGTCCACGTCGTTTCTGGTTCGATCGCATACTTTGCCATCAGTTCTCGATAACGGGTAAACTGCTCGGGTGTGAGTGCGGGATGGCGTTCGCGGAAGGCCACCGCCCACACGTTGGCCGGCCGATTCTTGGCGCCATGCCAGCCGATGATTTTACTTGGATAATTCTCCAGGAGCGCCTCATAGGCCGCCGGTGTGAAGCGCCAGTAGTCGTGGGGAAATTCGTGGATGCGAAAGTGAAAGGGCGTCGACAGGATCAGAGCTCCGTCCGGACGTAAAACGCGCCTCACCTCCTCCAGCCCTCGCCAAAAACACTTGACGTGCTCGAAGGTATTCAGCGCCAGCACGGTTCCGATGGACCCCGACTTCTGCGGTAAAGCTTCGACGTTGGCGACAAAATCCACGCCGGGGCCAGGCCGCATGTCGACGCCGACATAGTTCGGTGTGGAAAAAAGGGAACGCAAGTTGGCGATGGGTTCCTGGCCTTCGACCTGGTAGGAACCGATCTCCAGGACGGGTTTCGGCAGCGCAAAAGTCTCGGTGATAGCCCGAGCGACGCCGTGGATGAAGTGGTTCATGGAGAATCGTCAATCGAGGTTGAAATCCAGGTGATTATCGCGATTAGTCTTCACTTCGCACTGCAACAGCGACAGCTGCGGGTCGCGGTATTTGTCGGGGATGAGGGAGACCGGGGCGGAGTCGTAGGACGAATTCGAATTCGATAGCGAGGCAACGGTGACGCGATACCAGCCTGAAGTCGCGCCCTTGTTATCGCCCGTCTGAAGAGTGTAGGTCCCGTCGTCGTGGATTTTACTGAAGGCGATGCTACCGTTCTCGCCCCGACTCGTATCGGGGCTAAACACAATCAGACCACCGGCAAGTGGCGTCCCTTTGTAGAGCACCTTGCCGGTAACTTGATTGAGTGTCGTTGCTTTCTTCTGGCAGCCAACGAGGAGAAGGCAGCAGAGCGCGAACGAGCAGATGAACAGCATCCGTGCTGGGATCATGGCTGGATCTCTTCGGGACAGGATCAACCACTTCGAAAGATAACAATTAGGGGACAGCGTGTAAATAGGGGCCTGGTGCTAGACGAGTGTGGATACGCGGAATTCTGGAGTTCTAGGGAACCGTGGCTGGCTGGAATTCCCTGCAACCTGCCCTTGACCAGGGCAAACGGTTACGCTAAAAGCCCGATCCAAATGGGAGATCATCGGGCACGCGTTCATGCCCGAGTGTCGCGGCCAAAGCTCGGATGCGGGACCAGGCCCACGGCTCGACCACACCACGCATAAGGAGAGAGTTCCGTGAAGAAAATGCTCATGCTCTTGACCGGATTTGCCGTCTTGGCCACGGGAGGCTACAGCAGCTACCTGTTTGCCCAGGGGGGCGCCGCGGCGCCGCAGGTGCAGGGGACCAAGGTTGCCGTCGTCAACATCGGACTGGTTTTCAACAAGTATCAACGAGCCCAGGCCATGAAGGCCGAGTTGGAAGACGCTCTACGCAAACCCAAGGCCGATGCCAAGAAGCTCATGGACGAGATGGAAGGCTGGGCCAAGGAGGTTCGCGAAAAAGACCTGCGTGGCAAGGAAAAAGAAATCCGCGAAGACGCCATTCATCGCAACAAGGTGAAGCTCGACGAGATGAACCGCGATATTACCCGGTTGCTCGGCAAGAAGTCGGAAGACAACCTCGTCACGTTGTGGAAGGAAGTCAATATGGGTATCGAGGCCGTCTCGAAGCACCTCGGCTTCCAGGTCGTCCTCGGCTATGGCGACCCGATGGAGAAGGAATTGCTCCACCTGTTCCCGAACGTCAATCGCAAGATGCAGGCGATGGACGCTGGCAGCACGGTGCCACTCTACGTGCACGCCAGTGTCGATCTTTCGGACGCCGTGGCCAACACGTTGAATAGTTGGCTCAAGCAGCCGGTCCAGCCCGCCGGCGGCACAAAGTAGCCCGACATGGTTCCACCTGGGCAGGGCGAAAGTGCGATTGCACCGCCCTGCCCTTTTTTGTTACCCTCCTACCGCTTGCGGCTTGGTGCTCGATGGTTCAATACACGATTGCCAAACCGCCAGTGGCGAAGTCAAGGACGGCTACCGTGAAACGAATTCAAGATCGCAATCAGCAGACCATCGGCGCCCCTGTCGAAGTGCAAGGTACTGGCTATGTGACCGGTAAGCACGTGCGTCTGCGTTTTCGACCGGCTCCCGCTTCAACGGGCGTCATATTCGTGCGCACCGACCTGGGGTCGGGCGCATGCATTGGGGCGAGGATCGAGAATGTCACCGGCACAGCGAGGCGCACCACTCTGGGGCTTCCGCCAGTGCAGGTCGGCCTGGTCGAACACGTACTCGCTGCCCTGAGCGGATTGCACATCGACAATTGCTACGTCGAACTCGACGCGCCCGAAGCCCCCGGCCTTGATGGCTCGGCACGCGGTTTCGTGGCCGCCTTGCTGCGTGCTGGCACGGTCATGCAGCCCGAACGACGGGCGGTCTGGACGGTCGACCAGCCTGTTACCTATGCCGTCGATGATGCCGCTATCGCTCTTCATCCCTCCGATACGCCGGGACTTCGCATTAGCTACTTGCTCGACTACGGCCAAGAATCACCAATCCCGTGGCAGATGTGTACGCAGACGATCACGCCAGGCGACTTCGCCATGCAGATCGCGCCGTGCCGAACGTTCGTCACGGATCGCGAGGCGCTCGCCCTACGTGATCAAGGACTCGGGTCGCAGACCAAAGTTACCGACCTGCTTGTTTTCGGCCCCAAGGGGCCCATCGAGAATCGAACCCGCTTCGCCAATGAACCTGCCCGACACAAGATCCTCGACATCCTCGGCGACCTTTCGTTGCTGGGTTGCGATGTGCGCGGACATGTCGTTGCGTACCATTCAGGCCATCCGCACACCGTCGAGTTGGTTCGCAGTTTATCTCTGCAAATGCAGACGGTGTTACCCAGGCAACGCCGAGCGGCGTGATACGGGTTGATTGGCCTGCGACGAGTTTGAATAGCTGTTTTCAATGCGACCCGCAACTTGCAAGGAAAAAACTCACCATGAAACGGCTCCGCGTGGCAGTGATCGGCGTCGGGCATCTCGGCAAAGAGCATGCACGCATTCTCGCGGGGCTTCCGGACATCGAGCTCGTCGGCGTCGCTGATGTCAACCACGAACAGGCACACGCGATTGCCCGCAAGCACGGCACGCAGGCCTTCGCCGACACCTGGCCGCTTCTCAACCTCGTGGATGCTGCAACAATCGTCGTGCCGACATCGTATCACCTTGCCGTTGCCAGTGAATTCTTGAAGCGAGGCATCCCGCTCCTGGTGGAAAAGCCGCTCGCCCGTAGTTCGGCAGACGCCCGTGCACTCGTCGATCTCGCGGCAGCACACGAGGCGATCTTGCAGGTCGGCCACATCGAGCGGTTCAATCCCGCCTACGAAGACCTAGGTGCGCGAACCTTCCAGCCAAAGATGATCCGTGCGCAACGCATGGGGCCGTTCACGGGACGCTCGGCTGACGTGGGAGTCGTCCTTGACCTCATGATTCACGACATCGATCTGTTACTCGGCCTGGTGCAAGCGCCGGTGCGCTCGGTGGAAGCGGTCGGCATGAGCTGCTTCGGCGGCCACGAGGATGTTGCCAGCGCACGCTTGCACTTCACCAACGGGTGTGTCGCCGAGGTCACGGCGAGCCGGGCCAGTCCGACGGCGGCCCGTACGATGCAGCTCTGGGGCCCCGAAGGCTACGCAGAAGTCGATTTTGGTTCACGCAAGCTGACCCTGGTGCAGCCCTCGGAGGAGGTACGCCGCCACGGACTCGACCCGGCGCGACTTGATCCTGCCTCTCGCAGTCGGATTCGCGAGGAGCTATTCACGCGGCATTTCGAAATGTTGACTCTTGACGGTACCGCCCAAGACCAGCTTACCTGCGAGCTGCAGGACTTTGTCGACTGTGTCCGCACGGGCAGAACGCCTCGCGTCAGCGGCACGGACGGACTGGCAGCGATCGAAGTGGCGGAACGAATACTGCAGTCGCTCCGCACACACACCTGGGATGGTACGCTAGCGGGACCGCTGCAACTACCAACTGCGAGCGGATTGCTGTTTCCTCATCGAGCGGATCAAGACGTCGCGTGAGCGGCCGGTTCGCTTCGCTCATTGGAGTTCTTGCTCAATTTTTGGCTGCACGCCGAGCGATCAGGGCGGCGACATATCCCCCTTTGAAGCCGCCATCGATATTCACCACCACGACGTTAGCTGAGCAGGCGTTGAGCATGGTCAACAGCGGCGCCAGTCCGCCAAACGCGGCACCGTAACCTACGCTGGTAGGCACAGCGATGACCGGGCAATCGACTAGCCCGCCCACAACGCTGGGCAGAGCTCCATCCATGCCCGCGACCACGACGATGGCATCGGCGCCGCTAAACTCCTGGTGATGACGCAGAAGCCGATGAATCCCCGCGACGCCGACGTCGACTAGAAGATTTACGTTCGTGCCGAGCGCCTGGGCAGTCACCAGTGCTTCGCGGGCAACCGGAAGATCGCTGGTCCCAGCAGTAATTACCGTGACGCGGCCCACTGGAGTCTCGGGCACGCCGGCAGGGAGCCAAAACGTGTTAGCGACACGATCCTGCTGGGCCGACGGAAAACGCGTGGCAAGGAATGCCGCCTGCTCCATGCTAACACGCGTGGCCAAGCAGTGTTGCTTGGCTTCGATCAATTTTTGGACAACTCCTTCAATCCACTCGCACGTCTTGCCTTGGCAGAAGATTACCTCCGGGAACCCACAGCGGGCGCGACGCTGAAGATCGACATGGGCGTAACCCAGGTCCGCCACTGGTGGAATCGCCAATCGATCCAGGGCGGCTGGAATGTCCAGCTTGCCTGTTCGTACCTGTTCCAGCAGTTCACGTAGATCCACGGGTTTCAATTGCCTTTCCCACCGGTGCCGCCTGCATTCCGGCGATTTCGCCGTCGAACTTGAGTTTTTTTTGCGAAATCCGCAAATCTTGTCAAGTTTTCTCTCGCGCCAACCGATTTATTCATCATAACCGATAATCCATGGATCAGCGTGCGCCATGCCGTGATTCCATTTCGTCGGGGGAGGTCAGCGATGAATACAGGCATCCTTGCCGCGGCATGCATGAGTTTGCTTTTGAGCCAGGGCTCAGGGGATATTACTTATACCAACCGCCGCAATCCTGAATTTCCGCTGAATTTTCAGGAATCGGCCCGCGCCGGCATTCGTGAGGTTCTGGTGTATGCCTCGGCGGACAAAGGTCGCAACTGGGAGCAAATCGTCTCTGTGCCGGCGACCAAAGATCGATTCACTTTTTACGCACGCAGCGACGGCATGTACTGGCTGCAAGTGGCGATCGTCAATCAACAGGGCATCCAATTGCCCGACAACAAGACGCTGCTCAGTCGCGGGCCCGACCAGGTCATCGTCGTGGACACCTTGAATCCAGTCATCAAATCATTCCAGGCGCAGCGACATGGCGACGAAGTCTTTGTGAGTTGGGATGTGCAAGAATCGAATCCGGACCTCAGCAAAGAGGCATTCCGCCTCGAATTTCAAGTGAAGGACTCGGTTCTAGCTACGTGGACTCCGGTTCCGATTCAACCGAGCTTGCAGGGCAAAACAAGCTTTCGCGCCGGAACCAATCAGACGATCATCGTGCGGCTGACCGTACGCGATCTGGCGGGAAACCAATCGTATAGCCCCGCCGAAGTTAGCGGCACCATCGCAGCGGCCGGCTTCACGACCGAAAAGAATACGGAAACCCCGCAACCGACGCCGAATTTTCCGACCATCCCGAACGACATCCTCGTGCCCGGGGGCAACACGCCGATGAAACCGCTCGATCTCCCGCCGCCGCCGAAGGGGATCGGTGACGGCGGCACGCCGAAGAATCCGTTTCCTGTCACGCCGATCGGCATCGTGCCGCCGCCAACGAAAGAACTATCGTCGGAAAAAGTGGTTGCTGACACGCGTATGCCCCCTGAACCAGTGAAGCCGATCACCCCGCCAACCGGTGGCATTCCACGTCCTGCGAGTGAGGGAGGGCTCGACGTCAAGCCGATCGCACACACTTCGTCCGCGCGCAAAGCGCTGCCGACCGCCCAGTTTGTCCGTGAACATCAGGTCTTGTTGCAGTATCGACTCAATCGCGTCGGGCCGTCGGGCATCGGCGGAGTGGAACTGTGGCTCACGAAGGACGACGGCGACACGTGGGAACGCTATGCGGAGGACAATGACGCTTCGACCGCTCCACCGCAGGGCATCCAGGAACGCACCTTCGACCTGCGCGATCGTGAGACGGACGCGCCGTTTGCCGACGGTATTTATGGGTTTTCGCTTGTGGTCAAGAATCGCGCCGGCATGGGCAAGAAGCCCCGGCCTGGCGATGTGCCCGAGATCCGCGTGGAGATCGACACCAAAACGCCGGAGGCCCAACTCTTCCAACCAGTGCCGGATCCCCAGCATCCGGACCAATTGCTGATCAAATGGAATGCGACGGACAAGAACCTTGGCCCCGCGCCGATCCAGCTTGAGTATGCCGAGAAACGCGAAGGCCCATGGCAGTCAATCAAAACGGACCTCGCCAACACGGGCCGTTACACGAATCAACACGTAACCGGCGACTATTCGTGGAAAGTACCGCCGAGCACGCCTGTCCAGGTCTATCTGCGCCTGCGAGTAATCGACCGAGCCGGCAACGAAGGCGTCGCTGTCACACGCGACCCGCAGTTTGTCGATCTCGTTGAACCGGAAGGGGCCCTCATTGGCGTACAGCCGAAGCGTCCCTAGAATCAGGTCGCCACGGACTTGACCGGCCCCCTGGGAGGTCAAAGGCGAATGGCGCCCCGACGCCCTATGCCAAGCCGCCAGTGGCGAAAAATCTCGCGAATTTCACCGCTTGCCAGCATGGCATGGGGTAGACTTCCTTGGTAAGTCACAGAATACCCTCGCGGGTTTCGACTTTGGAAGACACAATACGATGGAATCCCAGAGTTCTTCCTCTGGATCGCTCGATCGGGTGACCGAGACGTGGGTGACCGCGCCGGAACGCCCCGTTTCGATTTCGAGCCGCAATGCGTGCATGGTCCATATTTATCCGACTGGACCGTTCATGGGCACACGCTACACCATCGGCGACGCTCCCATTGTCATCGGCCGGGCCAGTGATTGTGAAATACGCATCAACGACCATTCCGTGTCGCGCCGCCACGCACGCATTCAACCCGGCGCCGACGGCTTCTATGCTGTCGATCTGCAAAGCACGAACGGCACCTACGTCAATGACCTCCCCGCCTCCATGTACAAGCTGAAGGACGGCGACTACCTACGTGTCGGCAATTGCATCTTTCGTTTCCTGATGGGGGGCAACGTCGAGACCGAATATCATGAAGAAATCTACCGCCTGACCATCATCGATGGTCTCACTGAGATTCACAACAAGCGCTACCTCATGGAATTCCTCGACCGCGAGTTGGCTCGCTCCCATCGCCACACTCGGCCGCTCTCACTGATCATGATCGACATCGATCGGTTCAAGTCGATCAACGATGAATTCGGCCATCTCGGCGGCGACTTCACGCTGCGTGAAATGGCTGTTCGGATCAAGGGAAACGTGCGCAAGGAAGAACTGTTTGCCCGCTACGGCGGGGAGGAGTTTGCGATCGTACTGCCCGAGACGCCGCCGGAAGGGGCGCTCATCGTGGCCGAACGGACGCTCAAGGTGGTTTCGCAGGCGCCTTTCCTGTTCGAGGCCAAGTCGATTCAGGTGACCATTAGCGCCGGAGTGGTGACAACGCAGGGGGAGAACATTTCGCCGATCGAATTGATTCGCCGCAGCGATGCGAAACTCTATCAAGCGAAAGAAGAAGGTCGCAATCGGGTTTGCACCTGAGTGCCCCTTTGCCGCTACTTCAACCACGTCCTCTCATCCCAGTTTAATCGCCCTTTACTACAATTCCCTTAGTTGAAATTGCGCTCGGTTTTCGTCGTTCACCCCGTAATGCTTTCGCAGGAATCACGATCGCATTCCGGCTGAGTGTGCAGGCCGTGCGTGATTGAACTCATTCACACCATGTCTCCGAACCGAGGAATCCGATGTCTCATCGAAATTGGGTAGTGTGCAGCCTGCTACTGTTTGTTGGTCTCCTGTCTGCGCCCCTCACGGCCACGGAGGAGGGGCAGGAGGAGAAAAAGCGGCCTGATAAGGAAAAATTCGGCAAGAAGGAATTCAAATTTGGTCCAAAGATGGGGCAGCGCCGCAAGCTGGTCCCTCAGTTTGACAAGGACGGCGACGGGCGACTCAATGCCGAGGAACGCAAGGCGGCCCGCGAATTTGTCAAGACCCAGGGCGGCGGCAAGGGCGGCTTCGGCGGCGGGAAGAAAGGCTTCGGGCCAGGTAACTTCATGGCCAAGCCGTTGCTCGAAACACTTGACTCCGACATGGACGCCAAGCTCACCAAACCCGAACTGCTCACAGGTATCAAGAGATTTTTCGCCGACGCCGACAAGGAAAAGAAGGGAACACTGGACGAAACCCAGCTCGCCGATGCTCTCAATCGAATCTTGCCTCAACCCAAAGGCTTCGGCCCGAAAGACGGGCCCAAAGGGCCTCCCAAGGACGGCCCGAAGGACGGCCCCAAAGACGTTGTCAAGGGGGGGCCGTTCGGCTTTGTCCCGCCCGGTAAGATGCTGGCAGCCGAGATTTTCAAACGTGCCGATATCAAGAAGACCGGCAAGGTTACCCTGAACGATCTGACCACGGCAGCCGACAAGCTCTTCACGGAACTCGACAAGGACAAAACCGGCAAGCTCGATGAAACCACGGTCGCCGCCGGCATCAACCAAATCATGCCGCCGCCGAATTTTGGTCCCGGCGGCTTCGGCGGTAAAAGGGATCCCGCCAAGCCAGGCCCCAAGGTGGCGCCCGCTGACGTCAAATCCTATCCCGATGCCAAACTCTACGACGGCAGCGTCCTGCGCACACTCTTCCTCGAATTCGAGAATCGCACCGACTGGGAGGCGGAACTAGCTGACTTCTATCACGCCGATGTCGAAGTTCCTGCCACGGTCATTGTGGATGGCAAGAAATACCAAAGCGTCGGCGTTCGCTTCCGAGGCAACTCGTCGTACTTCGGCGTCCCCGCCGGATACAAGCATTCGCTGAACCTGGCCTTCGATTTCGTGGATACCAAGCAAAATCTGCTTGGCTACCGGACCCTCAACCTGCTCAACTGCAACCAGGACCCGACCTTCCTGCATTCGGTCCTCTTCTGCAATATCTCCCGGCAATACATCCCGGCGCCGCAGGCCAACCTCGTCAAGGTCGTTATCAACGGCGAAAGCTGGGGTATCTTCGCCAACCAGCAACAGGTGAACAAGCAATTCATCAACGAGACTTTCAAAACCACCAAGGGGGGACGCTGGAAGGTTCCCGGCCATCCCGGCGCCGCCAGTTCCGGCCTGAGCTACCTCGGCGACGACGTTGCGGAGTACAAACGCCATTACGAAATCAAAACCAAGGACAACCCCGCCGACTGGAAGGCACTCGTCGACCTGTGCCGTACTCTTAGCAAGACGCCGACTGACAAGCTGGAGGAATCGCTGGCGCCCATTCTCGACCTCGACGGCGTACTCTGGTTCTTGGCTCTCGATAACGCCCTGCTCAACGATGACGGCTACTGGACCCGGGCCAGCGATTACAACCTCTATCGCGATCCGCAGGGGAAATTCCACATCATCCAGACCGACACCAACGAAACACTCCAGCCAGCCGGCTTCGGCGGCCCTAAGGGGGGCGGCTTCGGCAAGGGCCCCAAAGACGGCGGTAAAGGTCCAAAGGACGGCTTCGGCAAGAGCGGCGGGGGCGGCGGCTATACGCTCGACCCGTTCGTTGCCATCAACAATTCCAGAGCTCCTCTCTACCGCTTGTTGACCGTGCCCAGCCTGCGCGCGAAGTATGTGAAGAACATGCGCACCATCGCCACCGATCAACTGGATTGGAAAAAGCTCCAGCCCATCGTAGCCAGCTACCGTACCCTGATCGAAAAGGAAGTCGAGATCGACACTCGCAAGTTGACGAGCCTTGCCGACTTCCGCGCCTCAACCTCGGACGACGCAACCGGCTCCCGTTCAAGCTTGCGCGCTTTCGCCGACGGGCGTCGGACCTTTCTCCTCAATCATCCCGAGATCAAGAAGCTGGGCGAAACGAAGTAGGCCACGCTCGTGCGATGTCACGAATGGAATAATGGATCGGGAATCTAGACGGCACACTCCGTGTGCCGAACTCCGCACACGGAGTGTGCGGTCTACGATGGTCGGCCCCCTCACCCGACGAATGCCCGATGCATCGCATGTGCTTCAGTAGCTCGATTCCGTCTTGCCGCCCTCGGCTTCGCGCTCGCAAGGCGCTACGCGAGCGCGAAGCCGAAGGCGGCGATATCGGGAGGTTGTTTTCAAAGCAATGCTTATTCCTTTTCCTGGCCGGCAACCACCTTGCAAAGTGTGATTTCGACGACGTTGCCTTGCCAGCCGTCACATTCGCCTCGCAACGTGATCTTCTTCTCCTTCTGTATTTTCTTCAGCTCATCTGGATGACTCACGACGGCTTCAACGTAGCTTCGGGAGTGATCCGATCGTTTGAATCGGATGCGGGGGCGCTTGTCGGCAAAGATCTCCGCGACTTCGCCCGTGACGACCACGGGGCCCCCAGAATATTTCTTGGCAGCGCCTGCCGGATTGACTGTGAACTCCTGGAGGAGTTCATCCGCGGACGCTTTGATCGGCGCTGGGCCTTCGGCGCCGGAGGTGCCAAAGCTGGGGAAGTAGAAGTAGGTCAGGACCCCAAGGACGAAAACTGCGCTCCCAATCAGGATTTGTTGCTTGCGCGTGACGCCAGGCTCGTCGTCAGGGTCGGATTTCGTGGCCTTGGCCGGTTTCGGCTTGGACAGCTTTGGCGGCGACGCGCTTCCTAGTCTCGGATGCTTGTAAGAACGGGCAGGAAAAAATTCCTCCTGGCAATTGCCGCAGCGTACCTGGTCGTCGGGCAGCTTGACATACGGCTTTGCGCTCTTGTGGCAACGTGGACACATCAGGAACGGCTGTAGGGGGTCTGACGCGGAAGTTGGCGGTGGCTCCGGCGCCCTTGCCTCAGTTGGCTCGGCCAGGACGTCTGCCGCTTCGATCGCTAAAGCCGCCTCCGTATCGTCGGCGCTGGTGACAGGTGTCTCCGGCGCTGCCGGCATTTCGGCGGTCTCAGCGGCCTGCAAAACTCCGGTCTGTGCCGTGTCATCTGCAAGCACGGTCACATCCGCTTCGGTTATTTCCTGGATCGCCTCCTCGGTTGGCGTGATCGGAAATTCCTGGGTGGCCTCGTCCTGGGTCGGCGCCAGGGGCTTGCGCCGACGGCGTACGGCAATACGCCTCGGAACGGAGATTCCCTCAAAATAATCCACTAGCCGCTGAGTCGTTCGGCCATGCCCACGATCGTCGGCGCTTGCATGATAGCCCGTGAGAAGTGCCTTTGGATCGAGTTTTAGCGCCTGGCCAAAGTCAGCGAGTGCAGCGTCGGTCTCCCCCGTCAACTGACGCAATGTACCACGCAGCACAAAGCCGTCCGGGCTGGTAGGCTCCAGCTCGATCATCTGTGAAAAATCAGCTCCGGCACGCTCGTGGTCTCCCTGCGACAGATAGACAAGGCCTCGCTCCTGGTAGGTCAGCGAAAACTTCGGGTCGAGTTCTGCGGCTCGGGTCATATCGGCTATAGCTTTGTCAGCCGCTCCGGCATGGGAACTGATCACACCGCGGACGAGATAGGGTGCCGCGGTCGGGTTGGCGACTTCCAGCGCTCGTCCGCAGCTTTGAATTCCTTGCGAAAACTGTTTCAACCGATCATGTGCGAGAGCACGCCCCAGGTAGGCGACCATAAGGGTTGGTTTGTGATCCAGTGCGGCATTGAAATCCGCGAGCGCGGTAGCAGCCTGGTGCTGTGCAAGAAAGGTCAGCCCGCGTTGATAGTACGCAGCCGCATCTGATGGTTCATCGTGGATAGCCTCGTTCAGGTCGCTGAGCGCACGTTGAAGATCTCCCTTGCGGCGATAGAGTGCGCCGCGGCCACAGCGGGCAGCCGTGTCGCGTGGGTCAAGACGGATGGCCAGGCTGTAATCGGTGATGGCCTGGTCAAGTTCGCCGGCCAGTTCACGCGCCTGGGCTCGACCACGGTAAGCGAGCGAGTTGCGAGGATGGTGGCGGACAATTTCCGTGAAATCCAGGATCGCACCGCTGAGGTCGCCTCGTCGCCGATGCGCTTCACCGCGTTGCATCAACGCCGGCACATAGTGCGGATTGAGTCGGAGCACGCGGCTGTAGTCAGCGACTGCGGATTCCAGATTGCCCTTCTCAAGGTAGACCTTGCCTCGTCCGAAGTATCCCCAAAGTTCACGAGGCTGTAGTCGGATGACGGCGTCGTAGTCGGCGATGGCGTCGTCGTATTGACCGAGGGCAGCATGAGCGTCGGCTCGGTTGAGGTAGGCCGGAGCGTAGTCCGTATCGATCTCGAGAGCAGCGCTGGAATCGCGCACGGCCTGGCGTGCGTTTCCCTGCAGTCGATACACGTTGGCACGTTGGACCAGGACATTCGCACAGCGTGAATCCAATTTCAGTGCGGCGGTGTAATCGGTAATCGCGTTCTCGTAGTTACATGCCAGTCGATGGGCATCGCCGCGGTAGGCAAAGAGTGGAAAACAGGCGTGGGCGTGGCGCATCGCGGCGGTAAAATGGGCGATCGCTTTTTGGTAATCGGCGCCCCGATAGCAGTCGAGACCAAGCTGGAAATGGTGTTCTAGTTCCGCATCGATCGTGGCGTCCGGCACACATGCGCGGACGTTGCCGTCGAGCATCCGCGCGATTCTTTCCGACTGTTTTTCCAGATGTCGCGCGACTTCGTCCAGGTCGTGATGCCAAAGCTCGTTCGGTTGTTCCAGATGAACGTAGACGAAATCGGAGCCAACAACAGGGTCGGCCAGCAATGCGCGGCAACCAAGATAGTCGACAAGGCCCACCAGGTGCCCCTGGCTATAAGGACCGGACAACACGAAAAGCTGGGCCAGGGTACGGTGACCTGTGCTTGTGAAGTGGGCCGCCAGGGCGCCAAGCGTTGCTGCCTCTTCGTCGTCGTCAGCCCAATCGAAGTGACCTATGATGGAGATCGATCCGCTGGCGCGCAACTGGTGCATGCATTCGCCCATGTCGCCAAGAAGATCGCAGTCAAGGCCCGCATTCACCAGTGAGTCTCGCAAACTTTGAAGCTGGTGGAGAAAAGGCTTCGCTTCGCAATTCGGCAGCGCGCCGGCGAGGTGATCGTGAAATGCGCTATTCTGAACGGCCATTTCGATTGCAAGAAGGGCGCGATGAACGGCGCGCTCCAGCATCGCATGCATCGACTCACGATGTGCTTCCAGGAAACACGCCGAGGCCTCAGGGTTAACCAGACGATGGTGCAATCGCCGAAGGGCAAGGGCGCCAAGGATAGCCAGGGGAGTCCGTACGGTAGAATCCATGCTATGTGCCGTTATCAAAAGAGTAATCCTTTCGAGAGGCCAAGGCCTAAGGCCCAAGGGCACAGGGCCCTTGGGCTCGGCATGCTGTCTAGTAGCCTTCGGTTGGCGGGATGCCTTCATTCGGCGTCAGCAGGTAACGCAAGGCCCAGGGAGCGATCGATTCCCGGATGAAGGAAACGTGCCCGTCCATGAAGACGACATTGGAACCGCCACCGTGGAAGCTGAACGGCTCGTCGTTGGGTCCGACGTTGTTCAAGGTCCAAGGCATGGTAGTGGTGCCGCCGAAGGGTTGGGCGTTATTGTTAATGATGCGAAGATTCGGATCGCCATACTTGGCGCCCGGAGGGCCCGAGACGCCGTTGCCATTATCGGGTTCGGCCCACCGCCAACCGTTGCGGAAGGTCGAGCCGGCTGGCAGCAAATCGACACCTGACGGATCGGTGTATTTTTGCGTATTAAAGGTTTCGCCGCGGCCGACGTCCTCCATGATGGCGATGGTCTTGGACAATCCATCGGTAATATCGCCAGGCGTGCTGCCGCCGAGACGAAGGCCTCCTGGAGAACGCTGACTTCCACTGGCTAGTCTGACAGGTTGACCAACCGACGTATCGATAATGTTGATATCCGTGTAGGCCACCGGCATGTAATCGGTGTAGCCGTAACCGAGGCTATCGCGGCCATTCGCGGGCCGGCCTGGGTTCGATGGGCAGAGGTAGGTGGGAATCACGGTCTGCGCCACGGCCATGTTCAGCGGGGAACCGTTGTACGGCCTGCTCAGGTCGTACCGGTCGTAGATATCGCCTGCTTCGATATAGGGCAGGAGCATCGTGAAGGTCGATTGCAGGTCAAACGCGGTTCCAGTTCCCGCGGCGTTCACGCCTTCGCCGCTGGTGGGGAATTTGCCGTTGCGGTCGAGATAGCTGTGCAGGGCAATCCCCATCTGCTTCATGTTGTTGGCGCACTGCGTACGGGCAGCCGCCTCACGGACTTTTTGCACTGCCGGGATCAGCAGGCCGATAAGGACGGCGATGATCGCAATCACCACCAGCAATTCGACCAGCGTGAAACCGCGGCGACCGCCCCAGCGGCCTTCAGTTCTCAGATGCATCATGGAATCCTCCTTCAAAGTGGACACACTGTTGTCAATCGGCGCTTGCCGTGAGGAGGAATTTACATTGTGATTACGAGGAACCGATGAAGACACGATGTGCCTTGCGGGAAAGCCCGGGAGATGAGCCGGAAATGCAACGAAAACAAGGCGTGGAGCACGCCGATTCGACATGCTCGGGTCTGCCGATTCACGCCAAGGGCAAGGATTTGGCGTCAGCTGAAGGTGTATCCTCGAAGCGTGGGTAGCACCTTTTCGTCGACTTCGTCGACCAAGGTGGCGAGGGCCGTGCCTCGCTGTTAAAGCAGCTTTCCGTCGATGGTCGCGTCCATCGAGCTTGCTTGACGACTCGATATAGACGGCGCCGGTTCAGGGCGACCGAAGAAATAGCCCTGTCCACAGTCGCAACCGAGAGATCGAAAGATTTCTGCCTCCTCGCGGCATTCGATGCCCTCGGCGATCGTCGTCACTTCCAGTTCCTTGCAGGTAGAAATCACGGCTTTCACCAGCTTGAGTCGGGAAGGAGCTAGGTGAATATTACGGACCAAGGCCATGTCGAGCTTGACGTAGTCCGGTGGGCATTCCGACAATTCAAGGAGCCGAGATTGCCCCGCACCAAAGTCATCGTAAGCGGTCTTGACCCCGAGGCGACGAAGTTGCGATTTCACTTTGGCCAAGACCGCCAAACGCAGGATTGCTCTTTCGTTCATTTCCAGGACAATCTGTCGATCTGGACTGACGCCGCTAAGCATCTCAAGCAAGCTCGGGCTGAGTCCCTCACTGGTCAGTTCGAATGGATGCACGTTCAGGAAGACAGGGCATTTCGTGGGTAGGCTTGCAGCCTCCTCAATGGCGAGTTGCCGAAACATTTCACTTAACGGTAGTGCCATGCCGCATTGTTCGGACACGGCGAACAATTCTCCTGGAGGTAATTTGAGATGCTCATGTGATCCGCGCGCAAGTGATTCGTATCCGATAATACTCCCCGAATCGAGGCACACGATGGGCTGAAACACCGTCCTGCCGAGTCGCGATGCCACGATTTCCTTGAGGTGCTTTCTATTGCGACCCAGGCTACTAAATTCCTTGTTCGGAAGACGGTTCGTGAGCGAACCATCCGCTGAAAATGGAGTCACGGTCGATTCGCATAGGAATCGAAATTCCTCCGAAGCCAAATGAATGATGTCGTCCGGGCGGAGAATGCCCTCTTTTATCGGCTTGCCGTTGACAAAGGTGCCGTTCGTACTGTTCAGGTCGCGAATGTGGTATGCATCGTCCTGGACAAGAAACTCAACATGAGCCTTCGATATTTGCGAGGATGCCAAAACATAGTTACAATCTCGGCCGCGACCGATGCGAAAAGGAAACGGATCCAGCATGATCCGAGGAAAATCGTGCTGTCCGGTAGAAGAAAAATGTTCCAAGAAAGCGTTCGTGTTCATGAAAACTCCTGGCGGCTGCGAAGTGTACAAAAAATCTATTTCGATAAGAAAACAGCCTGTCTCGGTTAATGAACTATACGTTGCAAACCACAAGGTTGAGCGAATCAGACCTGATTTTTCAGTACCTGCCTATTTGCAAGTTGAACTCGGGGAATGAAATGAAAAAGGGTGAGGAAATAGCGTCGCCGATTGATCGCATCGATGAGGGCGCTTTCCAAATCCCTCGGGCAATCCAGCTGGCTGGCTGAAAGCTCTTCACCTCTTGTCAGAAAGGCATTTTCCCACTGTGCGATGGCCGAATCAACGCAATCGCACTCTTCGTCAGAAAGCGGGGGCAGCATCACGGGAGACCCTTTCGCAAACGAGATTGACTTACTTTTTCATTGGCCTACGGAGGTCAAACAGCCGCAAGCTGGAATAATCGGGGCCAACGGGATGCCTTGCCGTGGCGACCTACTGCTCCCGAAACAGATCGATTTGGCATCTGGCTAAAGTCCAGGCGGATGAAATCGCGGACTAAACAAGGATCGAACTGATTGCCGGCGCCTTCGACGATGACCTGAAGCGCATCGTCCACCGAAAGCGTATTTCGGTAGGACCGGTGCGAAGTCAGTGCATCGAAAACGTCTGCGAGAGCGACAATCCTGGCCATGATTGGAATCTCATTTCCTGCCAATTCATTCGGGTAGCCCAAGCCGTCCCAACGTTCGTGGTGGTGCATGACAATGGAAAGAATCTCAGGACCCAGGCCAAGCCCTTCGAGAAACTGGGCACCTAGCACCGGGTGCTCCTTAACGATTTCGAATTCAGTACCGTTGAGAGGGCCGGCTTTTTCGAGCAACCGTAACGGGATCCCCAGCTTTCCGAGGTCATGGAGCTGGGCGCCTATCCTCAACGTCTCTAACTCCTGGGCGGAAGAACCGATCGAAAGGGACAGGCGCAAAGACAAATAAGCCACCCGCTGGCTGTGACGGAAGGTCTCTGGGTGAACCCGCGCCAACATTGCCAGCAGGTGACCGGCAATCAAGTCCGCTTGCAGTGCACGTTCGTTCCGTGTGCAACGAATGCCGCGGGGAATATCGCCGGGTGGTACGATCATGGATAGCCTCCGGAAAAAAGCAGGGCGTTCCGTTTCGATTCGACACAGGACGGAAATCAAGTCACGCCGTCGCGCCCCGTCTCACCCCTGCCTTAACTCACTCCCAGAGCTACTCCACAAAACTGATCCAAAGCCGACAGGCGCCGAGAAAAATTGTCGATTTTTCCCAATTTGCCGGCGCCTGGCAAAAGGAGAAATCCTCCCAACCGGCTCATTCCACAAAAGAAGAATAATTGGTTGGCCCGTCCGAGGAGAAATACCGATAAGAAGGATAGGTTCCGCCTGTTTTTTCGAGCCGAGAGGCCGCCATGTCCACAAAGAATTGGAAGCTCGCCTTTCTTGTTGTTGGGCTCTGCTTTCTGAACGCATTACTGGTGGGCTCGGTCTTCGCGCAAGAGGCTGAAAATGCGCAAGGGATCGACCAAGAAAAGAAGCTCGTACCGAAATCAAAGGAAGTCGAAACCGAGAGAAAGCAGTCTGGGATCGTGCCTCCCCTATGGCAGTCTGGACAGGAAAGGCCTCTTTCGAGCTTTCTTCGGCTCGTCACCTCTGATACTAACTCCCGCCTTTTCCGTCTCGGCGATTTAAGTGAAACTCCCCGTGTCACGCGGCCACGGCTGCTAGGTGATCTCGCGCCCCTGGGCATCATGGTCAACGATCCAGTAGCCGGTCCCTTTTACGTTCCATCGGTTCGCAGTTTCAAGATGGGCGACATGCAAAGTCCCCAACCGCAAAACGGATTCTACTACGGATTCAATACCTTTCAAAATCTCTATCGCCCCATCAACCGCAGTCTCGGCGGCAATGTCACCGATATTCAGGTATCGCGCAACACAATAGGAATTGAACGAACGGTTCTCGACGAATACACTTCCGTCTCCTTGGTGTTGCCTTTCTACTCGGCATCCGCACGAAGCGCTACGGTTGCCGATCTGAACGGATCACGCGGGACCGTGGGCGATTTGACCGTCATCTTGAAGCGTGCCTTCTGGGAAAGCGAATACAGGGATGCGATGGCTTCGATGGGCATCGCCGTAACTGCGCCGACAGGCCCTGACAACTTGTTTGGTTCTTCGCGCGTGCCGTCACTTCACGATACGACCTTGCAGCCCTTTGTGGGTTTTCTGGCGACTAAAGACCGATGGTACGTGCAAGGATTCGTGTCGCTGGACGTGCCAACCAATAGCGACAATGTAACACTGCTATTCACCGATCTTGGCGTGCGTTACGCCCTATACCAGGACGAAAGGGCGAGAATCCTCCAGTCGATAACACCCACCGCGGAGATTCATGTAGTCACGCCCCTGAATCATCAGGGTATTCGAATTACAGACCCCGCGGGGTCCCCGGATCAGGTAAACGTAACTGCTGGCGTCGAATTCGTTTTGCTGAACGGCAGGTTGCACGCCTTGTTCGGCGTCGTGACGCCCTTGGTCGGGCCCCGGATTATGGATTTCGAAGTGCTCAGTCAGGTGAAGTTCAAGTATTGAGTGACAGGCCTGGCCACTAGCGTGTTGTCCAGTTGCGAATGATCTCGGCAAAATCCATGCGAAAGCGGATGCTGTCGAACGATTGAGACTGTAAATCCTCCACTCGGTTCCAACCTCGCCGGCGTGCTTCCTGGATCAATTCGACCGCCCGTTTTCCCCAGATGGTTGCGTGTTTTCTTTTCTGATCCGTGTCAAAATGGTTCAAGCTTGACGTCAGGGAAACGCATTGTGCTAAAATTTCGGCCGCGGTCATGCACTCGTCTGCCTGCTGTGCAACGGGAACCAGATCGGGAAGCTTTTCCGCCATCTCCGAGGCCGTCATCGGATCTTTCATGCGCAATGCCAAGGCGGCTAGAAAGCGATAGTCGTGACGGAGAGCCTGAGTCGACCTGGGGGAATTCGCCTTGCCATGTGCCGAGGCCGCATTTTCTCCAGCGAGTTTGGCATCGCCAAGCTTGTCTTGCCGAACCAATAATTGAGCCTGAAGGAAATAACTGTCGCCGAGGTCGGCCAAGTACACGGAAATCTCACTGAACTGATCGGCCAGGTCTTTTCGAATCGTTAGTGCTTCGGCGAGAAGTGGCGTCGCTTCTGCCGGCCGGTCATGACGCAGATGGAACTCCGCCAAACTGCTGGCCCACAAGGCCAAGTCGCTACGATATTCGGCGATTTCCGCGTTGTCACGAATTAGCCGCCGTCCGATCTCCACAGCTTTTCGGTAGTGCGATTCGGCCAGTTTGGGTTGTTTGGTCTCTTCCAGCAATTCGCCGAAATTCTGATGACAGGCAGCATGCTCTTGCCAACATATTGGTACGTCTGGAAAATCACGAGTCATGGTGTCACCAGATTTCAGAACCTCAGAAAAGGTCTGCGTCGCTTCGGCGTACTGCTTCGAAGCTCGGTGGGCCAAGGCCAGGTTGTGGCGACTTCTCATCAGATATCGGCGAAACACAGGAACGGCTGGGTGGCCTTCGACAAGCTCATTCTGGCGCTGCGTCACGTCGAGGAAGATTTTCATGGCGTCCGCAACTTTGCCTTCGTGAATGGCAAGGATGCCGAGATTGTTTAACGTGCGCGCCAGATCCGATTGCAGCATCTCGGCGTCTTGTGGGAAATCCCTCAGAAGTGCCTCCTGCATTGTCCGAACGGTATCGTAGTAGGCCATGGCTTCCTGGCGTCGCCCCTTCTGCGAAGACAAAAGAATGCCTAGCGCGTAATCAGTAAGTGCTAGTTCCCGCCTCGCGTCGCGGTCCGCAGATGCCGTAAGCTTATCCCTGCGAAATTCACGGCTTTGTGTGAATGCTTTCTCTGCCTCGGCAAATTTGTTTCTTTTCTGTAGTGCTTCGCCCAGATGAAACAACAGGCGAGCCCGTTCGGGCCCATTCTGCTCAGGCGACCCGTCTGCGGCTTGATCCAGAACGGAAAGTCCGCGCCAAAGAGAATGTTCCGCTTTTGCGATCTCGCCCTTCACAAGATAGTACCTACCGATAAGCCGAAACGCGGTCGCCATCTCGACGGCGCCCTCTCGACCCCATGACGACTCCCGTTCGAGAATTTCGCATTGTTGGGAGGCTTTCCCGATCATTTCCTGGCGCATCTTGCTGAAATTAGGCTGGAATTCCAGTTTTTCATCGTCCAACTGCTGAACCAAGAAATTGAGAAGTTCACGAGCGTTCTTTGTCCTCTCGGCCCGTCGGGACTGAACCAGATGTGTACCAACAAGAAAAATAATCGGGATCGCAAGAGCAACGAGAAAGACCGCCCCCCACCAAGCACGCCGCCGTAGCCAGCACGTTCCGACATGCAATCGCGACGGCGGACGGGCCGCAACGAAATCCCCTTGAACATATCGCCGCAGATCTTCGGCGAGCGCGAGCGCCGATTCATATCGTTCGGAAGGAACTTTTTTCAGGCACTTGAGGCAGATGGCCTCCAGATTTTTGTCAATACTCGCTTGCAAGGACGACGGCGGCAGAGGCTGAGTATTGAGAACTTCGCACAAGGTTTCTGCGACATTACTGCCGGTAAATGGCGGACGGCCGGTTACGGCGTGGTAAAGCGTGGCCCCCAATCCGTATACATCGGAGCGGGGGTCCGTTTTTGACGCATCATGAACTTGCTCCGGGGCCATGTAGGGAGGCGAACCTGCAATGGGCTCCGTTTCCGCAGAGGGATCGGCGCCAGCGATAATGAACTTTGCCAGCCCGAAGTCCGTGATGTATCCGCGCCCCTGCTGGTCGATGAGAATATTCTGCGGTTTCAGATCTTGGTGCAAGACGCCGTTCACATGGGCATGATGAATTGCGCGTGCCAATTTCTCGAACAAACTGGCCGCCTGCATTGCGGGCAATGGTCCGTTCTTGAGCAGCTCCCCGAGATCCGGTCCTGAAATAAGACGCATCGAATAGAACGGCTGCGTTTCAGCCTCCGCAACCTGATAAACAGGGACTACGCTCTCGTGCTCGATGCGGGCAGCAGCGCGAGCTTCAATCAAGAATTGCTCAAGCCACCTCCGGTGGCGTTCCGGCGGCATCTTGCTCAGGCGGTCGGTGCGAATGAGCTTCACGGCCACTTCCCGATCAGCGCTGATCTGGTGGGCGCGATAAACAGTCCCCATGCCGCCGCGGCCAAGTTCCTCAAGGATTTCATAGTCCTCGAAAAAGGTGACGCCAGGCGAAAGTGTGGGTGGTTCAGCAGAATTTGGCGGGTTGGGGCCGAGGGGCAATGACTTGGAGTCTCGGTAGCTTCGCTCTACGGCCTCCAGCTCTTGCCGTAGCAACGGCTCATCGGTATCAGGAATATTATTTAAGAAATCTTCCAGACGCGGTGCAGCGCCTTCGCGGAGGGATTTTTCAAATGCATCGCAAATGCGGTCGATCGATTCGATCCGCTCTAGCGCATTATGTGTCCATTGAGGTGGAATTATTCCTCCAGAGCTTTTGTCCATGTCATCTTGATCAGCCATAGTTTTCGCTCCACGGTTCGCTCAACGCACCCGAGTCGTTGGGCGATTTCTCCGTTGGTATAGCCTTCAAGCTTCCACAACGCGATTTCTCGGAGTGGCTCATCCTTCAAGAGTTCTAACAAGTGTTCAAACTCTTCAGCGAATTGAAGGATCAGGTCTCCCGGAGGATGAGAATCAGCTAGCTCCAAGTTGCGATTCGGCGTATCGGCAAATGCTGGCCCGCCGCTGTTCAAACTCACCGTTTTTCCCGGTGAGCGTTTCTTTCGTTTTTGAAACTTTATGAGATCGATCGCCTTCCTTCGAGTAACGAGGGCAAGGATATGCCAAAGGTCGTCTCGGTCGAACAAACACGAAAACTCGCCGTTCTTGGCTCGTCGAAAGACACTGTCGAACGCGCTCAAGACCACGTCTTCCTCGTCAGCCACTGCACGAGGCGTGCCAGCCATGTTTTTTCGAGCCAATGCAACAAGTCGCTGGAAGAAAAAGTCCCAAATCCTCCGCGACGCCTGCTCACAACCACCCTTGACTTGCTCAATCCACACCGTAACTGTGCCCTGAGGATTGAGTTCGGCAACACGTGATTCGGTCGTCCAGGCCATGGGGGATTCCTTTTTTTCAACGATGGATTGGCTGGGCCAAAAAGCAGAAACCAATTGGCCAGGGGTGCCTGATCCGAGGGTAGACAAGGAAATCAACGTGCCGGACGCGAATTCGTTTGGTCAGGTCTGAAACTCCAGGTCGTCCACCAAATAGCTGTGAACTTTTCGTTTGGTGAGAGTGACCTGATTGCCGCGTTCATTGAACTCGACCCCGTCCATGAAGGATCGCATTAAAATGACCCCACGACCGCTGGGTTTGTCCAGGTTTTCGACTTCGGTAGGATCGGGTAGGGTCGAGACAGCGAATCCAGGCCCTTCGTCACGAATCACAAAGATGGCTTCCGAACAAGACATTCTCGCCGTGACGTGAATTCGTCGGTCCCGGAAGGGCTTCAAGTTACGCCGTTGAGCGGAAAGCTGCTGGAATGGTGCATCATCATCAATTCTCAGTGCGGAACTCACCTCAAGGTTGCCGTGATACAGCGCGTTCAACAGTGCCTCCTCCAGAGCAATCCCCGCTCGGACATCGCCCTCCCGACCGGTGAAATGCATGGCCACCAGGTATTCCTGTAGGCGCCCAACCAGGATGGGCACGAGGGCCGGGTCATTTTCCAAAGTGAAATGAAATTCAGCGTAGGTGAGCCTGTCCTCCAGCTGCTGCCGGCGTGAGTGACGGGTCGCAGCCGCAACGACCTGTTCAATCGTTTCGATGAGATCATGCTCGAGTCGAAGTTTGGCGACATAGCTGGCGGCGCCTCGCTGTAGTGCGTCAATGGCGATCTTCTCGCTACCAAACGCTGTCATCACTATGACTGGTACACTTGGAAACCTATTTCGGATGGCGCCAACTAGTTCGAGTCCGTTCATTTCTGACATCTGGAGGTCAGTCAGAACGACGTCGGGAGTATTTTTTGACATCCAGGCGAGAGCTTCACGGCCGTCGTTGGCGCACGCAACCTTCCAGCCAAGGTCGCGCTCGATCAATGCCCCAGCGATCCGTTGGTCGGTGGGGTTGTCATCAACGATCAGAATCACGTTGTTCTTCGGAAGCTGCTGTTGCGCTTCCGCATGCTGCATGGTAGCCATCACAGTTGCGCCTTCCTGATGATGTGGTCCTACCGACGACCAAAAAGCAGTCTGTCGGTGACTATTCCGAAGGTGAATCAGGCCCTAGTAGGTCGAGCACAGACTGGACATCGTCATCGGATAATGGCCTGGAAAGTACCTCGATCGCTCCCGAATTGAGCAAGTCTTCCCGGGAGTACTTTGATGAACCCCCATTTAGACAGCATACTCGAACTCCCGGGTCGATGGCTAAAAGCGAACCAAGCGTCAAGAGCCCACCTTGGCCCGATATCATGGCGTCAAGCAAGACCAAATCGATTTCGTCTTGATGGGCCTGGTAGACACGTGTCGCCTCATCTCGACTATTCGCCAATAAGACCGTTATTCCATGGGATCTAAAAACGCTGGCGCACATGGAACGCACCAAGTCTTCGCAATCCACCACAAGAATGCCGGGATTCTTGTCAATCAATTTAGGGGATCCTTCTGGCAATTGCATTCGTGTGTGGAACTGGAACACAAAACACAGCTAAATCACGGTTGATCACGCAGGAATTGGCGCTGGCGCGGCACTGCTCGCAGGTTCGGCCTGCGGCAAGTCGGAGGTGCAATGAGCACACCTCGTCGCCTTGATCGAAACCACAGACAAGCAACGCGGACAATCTCTGGTCGTCGGCACGGCCTCCGGGGCTGGGCCTTTGAGTTTGTTCATGAGTTTCACAACCAAGAATATGCAGAATGCCACGATGATGAAGTCGATCACCGTGTTGGCGAATGCACCATAGGCGATGATGGCGGCGCCCGTTTCTTTGGCCTTCGCCAGGGAATTGATCCCTTCGGTTTTCGCCTGATCAAGGCTAAAAAACATGTTGCTGAAATCGACGTTTCCCATCAACTTCCCCAGCGGGGGCATGAGCACTTCGCCCACCAGCGTGGAGACGATCTTGCCGAACGCTGCGCCAATGATGATGCCAACAGCGATGTCAACCGCATTTCCCTTGACTGCAAAGTCCTTGAATTCTTTCAACATTCCCATGGTCTCGCTCCTGCCTTGTTTGTGAGTATCCCAGCAACGGGCTGGGATAAGTAAAATAATTTATGCTCAAGACGAAGTCCCGTTGTTCGTCAATTGATCGTGAAACAGTCTTCTGCGTACTTCCTCTGGCGGACCACGGCATGCGCCAGGAGGTGTACCGTTCTTCGCGTAAGACCAAAGTACCGCCGCCGGCTTTCCCTAGAGTCGCCCATACACCAGGAATCACCGGACGGCGGTACAAGCTTGGATGAACGGTGCTTATGCCGTAGTGAAAGGATTGCAAAAGCGGTGCCAAAGAGATTTAGGAGGCCAAGGACCAAGGGAGAAAGGTACTGCCTAATGATTTCTCTAGGTAACTGCAAGGTCCCAAAGAGCATTCAAGCCGAAACGCATCATGGACGCGACGGGGTGAAGGACTGCGTGTGCGTCATGACTCTGCTCCAAATCATTCCTGGTGGTCGAGTTCGGACCAACCCGCGCGGGAGCCGAGAATACCGCATTTTCTGAGTTTGCTGCGAAGCCGATTTCGCGAGATTCCGAGGATGCGGGCGGCTTGAACCTGGTTGCCGCCGGTCGCTTGAAGCACGTCTTTCAGGAGTTTTCGTTCCATGATCAACAGTGATTCAGCATAGAGGTCCGTAGACGATTCCTGCAATCGCTTGCGAATGAACCCATCCCATTCGGTTGCGACCGTTTCCGATTTCGCCTGGGTCGCGGCAGCGTCTTTTCGGAGATAACCAGGAAGGAAATCAGGAATCAATACCGGTCCAGTGCTTTGAAGCAATGTTTGCCTCATGACGCTTTGAAGTTCGCGAACGTTGCCCGGCCAAGCGTGCTTCGCCAATAATTCGTAAGTTGGCTCAGTTACTTGCCGAATCTTCTTGCCGAGATTCGGCGCCGCCTGTTTGACAAAGTGATCCGCCAACAAACGTATTTCATCCGCCCCGCGTTCCCTGAGAGGAGGCAGAGCGATTGTGAATACGCTCAGACGGTAAAACAGGTCCGCACGAAAACCTCCAGATGTGACGAGCACTTCCAGATTGCGATTCGTCGCCGCAATGAGCCTTACGTTGGTGTGTAGAGTTTCGTTACTCCCCACACGTTCGAATTGCTGCTCCTGGACGATTCTCAGCATCTTGGCCTGTGTGAGCGGCGCCATATCGCCGACCTCATCGAGAAACAGCGTTCCGCCCGAACACTGCTCGAATTTCCCGATCCTTTTGCAATTGGCCCCGGTAAAGGCTCCTTTTTCGTGTCCGAAAAGCTCACTTTCAAGCAGGGTCTCGGGGATTGCCGCGCAGTTCAGGGCAAGGAAAGGGCCATCAGAACGACGACTGTGATGATAAATGGCACGGGCAACCAATTCCTTCCCAGTGCCGCTTTCGCCCGTGACCAAGACGGTGACGTCCTGCGGTGCGACCCTGCCGATCGCCTTGTAAACTTCCTGCATGGCCGGGCCGCAACCGATCAAGGATTCGGACGGTCCTTTCGGTGATTCATCCCCAGGAACGAGTGCAGGAACATGCATGAACTCGCTAATCTCGAACGCACGCCGCACGAGCCCACGAAGCCTTGCGGTCTCCTTGGGCTCAAGGAGATTGTTTTTCACCAGATAATCAAAGGCTCCCAATTTCATCGCTTCGATGGCCGTCTCGGTAGTGCCCGAGCCGGTAACAAAAATCACTGGAATCTTGGCATCTTGCTGCTGAATCCGACGAAAAACCTCGAAGCCAGATTGATCTGGCAAGTTGACGTCCAGGAGAATAACATCCGGATGTGCAGCGGCAAGCGTACGGAGCCCCTCCATCGCACTCGACGCCGTGACGAGTTGTGTGTCTTGTGCGTCAAGAATGGATCTGAATGCAGCGAGCATGGATGGATCATCGTCGATCGCGAGGACGAGAGGCATTTCTTCCCTCCCCAGGAAGCGTTTCTTTTTTTGGCGCGCCTGGTAGAGATTGTACCACCTGCGCCAAAACGGACCAATTGTTTTCGCGACCGTTCGAAGCACGTCGCAGTAATTCGCAATCCCATAACAAGTTGTGATGACAGATCAGATCTGGCGCAGCGATTGCACTCCGATAATGTTGTTTCAGGTTTGATTCGGGTTGGCTAGCGTTTACGATGAAAATCCTGATCGCTGAAGACGAAGCCCAATTTCGCCTGCGGTGAGAGATGACTCAGGCTTCTTGCGAGGTATCGATTGACCATTGGGCGCGTACGGAGGCCAAATTCACTCATGTGACTTGCCCCGAACGCTTCGGAAAAGAAAATGCCGTGGACCTTGAACAGACCTGAACCCCAACCTGCCACCCAGCCCGCAACGCATACAACATTCGTTGATAACGCCGCGTGAAGATTGTGACATCGCTTGCTCGTGTTTCTCGGGAGGACGAAGCCGATCCTTGTGTGCGAATCGGCCCGGCGAAGGGGAAGTGTGGCGATAACAAAAGCGTCCATTGCTGCCTTGTCAGTACATGCTGTTTCCTTGTCGAGGCTCCGATGAAGATCTTGATTGCCGACGATGAACCCGACTGCCGCCTCTGGCTCCAGACGTTCCTGGCCAAATTGAATCTTGATGTGGTGACGTGCAAGGACGGTCTCACGGCCTGGAACCTACTTCAGAGTAGAGACCCACCAAAGATTGCCCTCCTCGATTGGATGATGCCTGGAATGGATGGCCTACAGGTTTGTCAAGCAGTGCGAAAGCAGGCGGACCGGCCTTACACCTATCTGCTTCTACTCACTGCCAAGAATAGGAAGACAGACCTACTGAGAGGATTTCAGGCTGGCGCCGATGACTATCTATGCAAGCCAATCGATGAGGATGAACTTCGGGGCCGGCTCCTGGCTGGGCAGCGTATCCTTGCCTGGCAAGACGAGTTGATTTCGGTGCGAGAGCAACTAAGAATCCAAGCGACACGGGACGGATTGACCGGTCTTTGGAATCGACACGCTATCAGTGACCTATTGAAAAAGGAACTCCAACGTGCACGCCGAGAGAACCAATCTGTCGGCCTTGGCATGATCGATCTCGATCATTTCAAGCGTATCAATGACACCTTTGGACACCAAGCGGGAGACACGGTGCTGCGCGAAGTCGGCAAAAGGCTCACCGCCTTGTTGAGACCTTACGATCTGGTCAGCCGCTACGGAGGGGAAGAGTTTCTCGTCGTCTTGCCTGGTTGTGACGAATCCAATGCACTAAAGTTGTGTGAGCGGCTCCGCGAAGGTCTGGCCGCAGTTCCCGTGCAATTCGAGGGAAACGCCATCGCGGCTACAGCGAGTATTGGCGTGGCGATGGCCTCCATTGGAGTGAATTTCGAAGCGGAAGAACTACTGCGAATTTCAGATCGAGCCTTGTACCGTGCCAAAGCGGGCGGTCGCAACCGAGTCGAGTTGGGCACGGAATAGCGAATACGTCCGACAAGGCCGCAGTTCAAGTGAAAAAGCGGGAGAGAGAGCCCAACATGCACGATGATCATAAACTAGAGCAGGTAGCCCTCGGCAGGCTCCAACGTCTGGGCGGGGTGAGCCTGCTACGGGAAATGCTTCAACTTTTTCTGAAGCATGCCCCCGAACGAATTCGAGCCGCTCGGGAAGCGAGTCTTGAGGGAGATTTCGGGAAAGTCGAGCAGGCAGTTCACTCTCTCAAGTCAAGTGCTGGCAACGTTGGGGCCCGGTCGATTCAGAGCTTGGCAGAATCGATCGAACGCATGGCCGTTGGAGCGGAAGTAGAGGGGATCGCTCCCCTTGTCCTCGACCTCCAGATGGCCTGGGAGCGACTTGAACCCCTGGTTCGGAAGACAATCGAAGGACTGGACCAATGAAACGGATCGCTATCGTTGAAGACAACCCGGACAACCGGCTTCTCGTCAGGGCCATACTTGAGGATCGCTTCGAGATCGACGAATTCGAGTCGGGAGCAGAGGCACTTGAAGGTATTCGGCAGACTCGACCCGATGTTATCCTGTTGGACATTTCCCTGCCCGGAATGGATGGGACGGAAGTACTTCGGCAGATCCGAGCGGATGATACCTTGCGCCACCTCCGTGTAATTGCTCTGACCGCGCACGCCATGGCCGGGGATCGCGAAAAGTACCTCAGCCTTAGCTTCAACGATTACATTTCCAAGCCGATCCTGGATGAACAGTTGCTGCTCGATTCCATCGCTCAGCAACTTTCTTGCGACGAGTGGAGACCTTGAAATGACCACGCGACGCCAGATGCAGGCGCTGATACTCCTTTTGCCCTTGTGGGGATTCCTCGTAGTAGGCGGAATGTTGTTGCTGAACCGGTATGAGAATTTACCGAGTCAGGAGGGTTGTGCCCCCGCCCAGTGGCCGGGGGAAACGGGACTCGCCCTGGACGAGCGACTTCCCACGTTGATGCTCTTCGTCCATCCTCATTGCCCATGCACGAACGCAACGGTCGGTGAACTCGAACGCCTGGTGGCGCACCTGAGGAACGGACTGGTAACGTACGTCATCTTTCTTCATCCCGAAAACATGCCGATGGATTGGCATCAAACCGCCCTGTGGGCACGCGTCCGCTCAATCCCGGGTGTAAGTGTTGTTGATGATATGGGCTGTGTGTTGACGCGCCGATTTGGTGTCGCGACATCGGGCGAAGCATACCTTTACAGTGCATCTGGGAAACTTTTGTTTGCAGGCGGTATCACACGCGCCCGCGGTCACTCGGGCGACAACCCCGGAAACGCAGCAATCTTGTCCCTGGTCAGCAACGGCGCTGAATCAAGCGAAGCAACGTCCTCCTGTTGCTCCGTTTTTGGCTGCCCCTTGTTCGAGAAGTCTACCGTCCAGACAGCCGAAAGGGAACCATGAGTGCCTCCGCATTGACGCCACCCCATCCAAAGCCGTGGATACACCGCTCCCAAGAGATCCTGGAAAATCACCTGCTCGCGATCTGGACGCAGACCGATCGCTTGTTCGCAGGCTTGATGGTTTTTCAGTTTGCAGCGGGCATTGCAACTGCCCTCTGGATCTCGCCGCGCGCATGGGTCGGAACTGAAAGTGAGACCCATGCACACGTCTGGGCGGCCATCCTGCTCGGCGGTGCTCTGGTTAGTTTGCCGGTCTTCCTGGCGTTAGCGTTTCCGGGACGAGCGATAACGCGTCATACCGTGGCTGTCGCCCAGACGCTCTATTCTGCACTGTTGATTCACCTGTGCGGCGGTCGCATTGAAGCGCACTTTCACGTGTTTGGATCCTTGGCGTTCCTGGCTTTTTATCGCGATTGGAAGGTGTTAATCACGGCAACCGCGGTCATCGCGACGGACCATTTCGTGCGCGGAATATTCTGGCCGCAGTCGGTGTTCGGTCTACCTTCAGCAAGTCCTTGGCGAGCGTTCGAACATGCAGGCTGGGTCTTGTTCGAGGACCTATTCTTGCTTTGGTCTTGTCGGCGGGGCACCCAAGAAATGCGTAACATCGCTGAAAAACAGGCCTTGCTAGAATCAACCAACGAGTCTGTGGAATCTCAAGTGCAGGTGCGGACGAGCGAGCTAGCCACCAGCCAGCGGGAACTGGTCAAGAGCGAAAATACGATTCGTGCAATCCTCGACACCGCGGTCGACAGCATTGTCACGATTGATGCAGTGGGTACGATTCAATCCGCCAATCCCGCGGCCGAAAAACTGTTCGGTTACCAAGCCGGCGAATTGATCGGCAAGAACGTCCGGTTGCTGATGCCGGCCCCCTACGAAAAGGAGCACGATGGATACTTGCGTGCGTATCTGGAGACGGGTGTTCGGAAGATCATTGGAATCGGACGCGAAGTAACGGGGAAACGAAGAGATGGAACGACCTTTCCGATCGACTTGGCGGTCAGCGAAGTCAAGACGGATGGCGAGCGGCGCTTCACGGGAGTAGTGCGGGATATCACCGCCCGCAGGGAGGCTGAAGCGGCGTTAAATACACGCGCCGTACTGGCGGCATTCAACGCCGAAATCGGCACCACGCTGGCACAGGGTGAAAGCCTTTCGCAGGTCTTGCAAAGTTGCGCGGAAGCAATGGTCAAACACCTCGATGCTGCTTTCGCCCGGATCTGGACCCTTTCGGAAACGGAAAACATCCTGGAATTGCGAGCCAGCGCAGGAATGTACACGCATATTGACGGCCCTCATGGCCGTGTGCCCGTCGGCAAGTACAAGATCGGCCTGATTGCGCAGGAGCGCTTACCCCACCTGACGAACCAGGTTCAGACGGACCCAAGAGTTGGCGATCCGGAGTGGGCCAAACGCGAGGGTATGGTTGGATTTGCCGGCCACCCCTTGATCGTCGAGGACCGCCTTGTCGGTGTAATGGCCCTTTTCGCGCGCCACCCGTTGCCGGAAGCCACTCTCGCCGCTTTGGCCTCCGCCGCGAACGGCATCGCCGTGGGAATCCAGCGGAAACATGCCGAACAGGTCCTGCAACAAGCCAAGATGGCTGCGGAAGCGGCGAACCGTACCAAGAGTGAATTCCTGGCCAACATGAGTCATGAACTGCGTACGCCACTGAATTCGGTGATCGGGTTCTCCAATATCCTACTGAAGAACAAGGCCGGAAATCTCCGACCTCAGGAACTGACCTACCTCGAAAGGATCTTGGACAACGGCAAACATCTGCTCACGTTGATCAACCAGGTCCTCGACCTGTCAAAGGTCGAGGCCGGGCGCATGGAATTGGACCTTACACCTGTGCGGCTCGACCAGCTTGTGTGCGAAACTTTGTCCGCGGTGGAAGGCCAGATTCGCAACCGAGACCTCGCCCTGCGAACGGAAGTGCCGCCGGCCATCGCTCCCATCCTGACCGATCTCGTCAAATTGAAGCAAATCCTCATCAATCTGGTGGGCAACGCCATCAAATTCACCGAGAACGGAAGCGTTACCGTCAGGGTGGTCGTGCGGCCGGAGGATCAGGTTCCGGTCTACCTCGAAGTCATCGACACAGGCATCGGCATTCCGCCCGAAAAACTGGAAACCGTCTTTCAGGCTTTTCAGCAAGCCGAAAGCAGCACGGCCCGCAAATATGGGGGGACGGGCCTCGGTTTGACTATCGCCCGGTCTTTCTGTGAACTACTCGGCTATCAACTTCAGCTTGAAAGTCAGGTCGGAAAGGGATCCACCTTTCGAATCATGCTGTCCCAAGAACAGGGCAGCCCGTTAATCGTCAAGGATGACGCATCGAGCCATCAACCTCCCGCCGGAGCCAATCCACAGGAGGAGGTTGCGAGGCCCCCGGAGCTTGAGGGGGGCGGGCAAGGCAAACTGGTGCTCGTGATTGATGACGAATCAGATTGCCGTCTGCTAATGACACATTATCTGGAGGACTGTGGTTTCAGGGTCATCGCAGCGAGTTCTGGCGCGCAAGGCTTGCGGATAGCTCGAGAACTTCGCCCCTCCCTGATTACGCTCGATCTCATGATGCCGGGGATGGACGGCTGGCAGGTACTCAAGGAACTTAAAGCCACACCTGACCTGCAGGCTATTCCGGTCGTCGTCGTGAGCATCGTTGCCAGCGAGAAAAAAGGATCGCTTCTCGGCGCTGTAGACATCTTGGACAAGCCTGTTTCCCGGGAAACGCTTCGCAGACTTGTGGCCAGAACCAGCCCGACAGGAAAAGGCAAGATCTTGGTGGTCGATGACAATCCAGACGTCCGTGAAATCCTCAAGACGTCTCTGGTTGAAGATCAGTATGAGCTCCAGGTCGCGGCGAATGGGAAGGAGGCTTTACGTATCTTGTACGATTTCACTCCTGATCTCATCGTTCTGGACCTGCGCATGCCAACGATGGACGGCTGGATGTTCTTGGAAGAGTTACGCAAGGAGACGCACCGCGTCACCAGTCCGGTGGTTGTGCTGACGGCTGAAGATGTCTCCAGTCCAGAAGTGCGGCACTTGGGCTCTCAGGTCCAGGCAATCCTCAAGAAAGAGGGTGAATTCGTGGAGGATTTGAAAAACAGTATTCGAATCATTCTGGCGCGCAAGGACGAGCAGGCCCACTGATTTTTTGGACCGAAAGAATACTCGAAAGACTGGCGGGCCGGCTGGGACCTAACGCACCACAAGGATTGCGATGGTCTCGGACACGATAGCCGTGCGGCCGTTTTTCGAGGGATGCCATGCTTAATCCTACCTTTCGAGACAAGCGACGTAGGATCAACGCAAGCGATGGATTTTCCCCGTTTTTTCCCCGCTCCGGCCATCGGAGCAACAAAAAAGGACTCGCGGGGTTTTCCGCAAGTCCTTATCTCACTTTAACTACCGAAGGTGGGACTTGAACCCACACCCCCTTGCGGGGACCGGATTTTGAGTGTAATGAAGCCACGCCCTGCAACTTCAAATTACATCAGAACTTACGACATTAACTCCTTGCCGGCTATGATCCTACGTTGTTCGGCTGTGTTGCACCATGTTGCATTGGTATTGTACCGACTTGTGCAATATGGAGGCACCCATGAGGCACTTTTTTTCAGGTTTCCGTCCCAAATCCGTCTACGAAGGCACCCTGCCCTGCTCGAAATCCTACCGCTCGAAAAATCGGCCGCGTCAGTCCATTGGGTTGAGCCCATTCGATTGAGCCGAAAACGCAGACCAACAGCGGTACCTACTCCAGCCGAGCTCTTAGGCATCCAAGGCACGGAAGAAAAAGTACGTGGGTCATAGCGCGGCCGAGCCGCCGTCATACTTGAAGAAAGGGTGCACCTTCTCTGGAATGGAAGTGACCAAACAACCAACCAGAGGAGGGAACACCCGTGGAGCGTTTTTTACAGAAGTTTGCTGGCATCGTCCTTGGCGTATTGTGCGGATTCGATCGGCTTGTCTTCAAGGGAAAGTTGCGGCAACTGTATTCGCCCAATGGCATGAATTGTTACTGTTCCGCCAATCATGTGCTGCGCAAGGAGTTCAAGGGACATGCCAAAGAGGTCACCGAGAAGGTGTTGCAGGCATCGCTGCTGGACCATGCCAAGGAGATAGGACGCTTTCGCTATCTGAACTCCAGTCAGCTTTCCAAGGAGGAAGTAGCTCGCGAGATCGCTGCGGAACATCAGGTCAAGGAAGGCCTGGTCTGCGTGCTGCAATGCGTAGAGCCGTGCTGGACCTTCGATTTGAAAAGCAAGGATCGCTGGTTGACGATCGAAGGGGGCATGGGCAAATGTTCGCAACTGTACCATTACTACCTGCACTACCTGCATCCGCAACTCGGCTGGATGCACGTGCGTTTGCAGACGTGGTTTCCATTCGAGATGCAGGTTTACATCAATGGCCGTGAATGGTTGGCGCGGCAAATGGATGCGGCCGGCTTGTCGTATCAGCGTAGCGACAACAAGTTTTTGTGGGTGAACGATTGGACGCGTGCGCAAGAGTTGCTCGACCAGCAGTTGCAGACGAATTGGCCCGAGTTGCTGGATGGCTTACAGCGGCAGGTGCATCCGTTGCATCCGGGTCATCTGGGTGAATTGCCGTTGGCCTACAACTGGACGGTGTTCGCCAGCGAGTGGGCCAGCGATGTGGCGTTTCGGTCGCGGGAGGACTTGGAGAAGTTGTACGTATCCGTCAGACGAACCCACCTTGCGGCGGTTGGTAGGATAGGGGCCAAAGGAGGTGCCCTATGGCCCAACGTCCTGATGTCGGCAAACAAGAGCGCTGGCTGGAACTCATTCGTCGCTGGCAGCGGTCGCAAATCACCGTCCGGGATTTTTGTCAGCGGCACGAGGTCAGCGAAGCCAGCTTCTTTTCTTGGCGACGCGTGCTGCGCGAACGCGGCCTGCTTGAGAAGCCGAGGACTACGTCGGCCAAGTCGCCGGCGTTTGTCAAGCTCACGGCACTCGATGCCGAGCCGACGGTCAGCTCCATCGAGCTGGTCTTGAATCATCGACGGCTGTTGCGCGTGCGACCCGGCTTCGATGCGAACATGCTCCTCGAACTGGTGCGTCTGTTGGAGGAGCCGGTATGTTGAGTTTGTCGTTGCCGGGCCGCGTGTTTTTGTGCATGTTGCCGACCGATATGCGTAAGAGTTTCGATTCGCTGGCGGGTCTGGTCGAAAGGGAGCTCGGCCAGGATCCGCTCGCCGGCGATCTGTTCGTTTTTCGCAGCCGACGCGGCGATCGGCTCAAGCTCTTGTACTGGGACAGCGATGGCCTGGCGATTTGGTACAAACGACTCGAAGAGGGGACGTTCGTGTTTCCGACGCCGGACCAGCAGCGGGTTCAGGTCGGCGCCCATGGTTTGTTGATTCGGCCCGCGGAGTTGGCGCTGCTTCTGGACGGCATCGACTTGGCAAACGTCAAGCGCCGCAAACGCTATCAGCGACCGCAACCGACCGCGCCCCGGTGAAGCCTACGCCAGCCAACTCCAGAAACCGCTTCGCCAGTTGGGGGCCCTTCCCCTCATCCTCGTGTTTGAAGATCACAAACGCGTCCTGCCAATCTTGTTTGCGTACGCGCTTGACCCACGACTTCAGCGCGTCGTCGTCGTAATCGGGTCGCCGCAAACGCAGGCAACCCCAATTCGTGGTCGCCACGACAGGAACTTTAAGGTCATCTTCTTCATCGGCGATACACAGCGAGACGCGATGATCGCGCAACAGTTCCAGGACTTCATCGTCGAACCACGACGCATGGCGGAACTCAAAGGCCACACGATGCTCGGACGGCAGCAAGGCAAGAAACGCGCGCAGCCGCGGCGCGTCTTTCTTGAAAATCGGCGGCAACTGAAACAGCAGCGGTCTCAGACGCTCCTTTAACTTGCCGGCGATGTCGAGAAAACCCGCGAGCGCGTCGCCGGCGTCCTTGAGCCGCTTCTTGTGGGTAATCAGCTCCGGCGCCTTGAGGACAAACCGGAAATCGGCGGAAACTGCGGCTGCCCAGGCATCCAGGACCGACTCCGTCGGCAGGCGACGAAACGTGTAGTTGATCTCGACCATCCGAAAATGTTTGCCATAGAAATGGAGCATTTGCTTGGCCGGCAGATCCTTGGGATAGAACTTGTCTTTCCACTCCTGGTAGGAATAGCCGCTGGTGCCGACGTAGAAGTTCAGTATCCGTCCGGCGAACACAGGTCTATTGCCGGCGTCCCTGGCGGCAGAGGCGGGATAAGCACGCGGGGGCGAGCCTCGCGGGCGGAGGTTTGCGAGATGACGTGAAGGACGGGGGACGCAACGAGGGGCCGGGTTGTCAG
>SXGT01153363.1_pt1 | contig 39774 bp, 37 predicted proteins | sample 3176221 | NCBI WGS metagenome assembly SXGT01 (sample SAMN11356862, study PRJNA531348) | freshwater metagenome | isolation source: freshwater sample F1-120 | place: China: Fuxian Lake, Yuxi | collected 2017-12-25
CCCCGGGCTCCGGTTCCGGCGGGTCGTGCCAGAAAGGTGCCTCGGGGGTTTGGCTCAGTCGTCAGGATGCCGGGGTCAGCCGACCTGACCGTGAACCGACTTGGTCTCAGTGATCGGCGACGTGATCCTCGGGCTTGCCATAGTCCTCGTCATCGGGGTCCGCGTGCTCTTCCTTGACGGCTGCGATCTCGGCGTGGCGCACCCCTTCGATTTGATGGCCGTACGCCAGATGTCCGTGATGCGCGGCAGTGATGTGATCGTCGTGCTCATCGGCGGCTGCAGCCTTGAGGTGCTCACGTGCTGCGACTTCAAAGTGGTGAGCGGCCTTTCGGTGGTGTGCGGCGGCCTGCAGGTCGAGCTCGTGCTCTTTCTTGGTAACCATCGGTCGTCTCCTGGTTGATGTGCGTGGTCATAACGAAAGCCCTGTACTGTCCGCGCAGTCAATCAGAAAGTGAGCGTAGGAACGACCCATTTCCTACCAAACCACTTGACTGAATACCGCGGCCATGCACGACAGAACGTTTTCGCATTCAGATCCTATCAAAAAGATCACGATGAAAATGCGAAAAGGCGAACTTTCCGGAGTTTGTCCGGTCAAACCCTGCATGCCCGCGGAAAACACGACCGGCCCCGGGAACATCATGTTCACGGGGCCGGTCGTGATGCCCTCACCGTGGCAGCGGTGGGCACTGGTGCAGAGGCGTCCACCCGTCCCTTCCGGTCGGGTCAGTCGGCTCTTACTTGAGCAACTGGAGGACGGACTGCGGAGCCTGGTTGGCCTGTGCGAGAACCGCCATGGATGACTGCTGCAGGATCTGGCTGCGGATCATCTCCGAGACAGACTGTGCAACGTCAGCATCCCGGATGCGACTGTTTGCGGCGCCGGTATTCTCGGCTGCGACCCCGATGCTGTTGATCGCGCTCTCGAGGCGGCTCTGCATCGCACCGATTGCGCCACGGTAGCCGCTCACAGCCTCGACGGCATCGTCGATTGTTGCGATGGCGCCGTTCGCACCCGCCTGCGTTGCCACACCCGTCGTTGCAAGCGCATTTACGGCCAAGGTTCTCGTGTCGATTACCCCATTTATGCCACCGTTATAGCCCAGGGATGAATCACCAATGGTGAACGAGATTTCGTTCGAGGCCGTCGGCACATCCTTGTTGGCACCAACATGGAAGGTGAACCCTGCAAGATTCAACGGGCCCGAGGCATCACCGTTCAGCAACTGGATTCCGTTGAATTGAGTGGAACTTCCGATCCGGTCGACCTCTGACAACAGCGAGTTGACCTCATTCTGGATGTGGGCGCGGTCGGAATTGCTCAGGGTGTCGTTCGCCGATTGGACGGCCAGTTCGCGCATCCGACCGAGGATGCCATGCACTTCGTTGAGCGCGCCTTCGGCGGTCTGCAGAAGGCTGATTGCGTCCTGGGCGTTCCGTTGGGCCTGATTGAGGCCCCGCACCTGGTTCTTGAGCTTCTCGCTGACAGCCAAGCCCGCAGCATCATCGCCGGCCTTGTTGATCCGCAGTCCGCTCGAAAGCTGCGAGATCGCGTTGAAGAAGGAGTTCTGTGCGCCAGTCACCCCACGTTGCGCCTGTGACGACGCTTGGTTGTAGTTGATACGCAAAGCCATTGCCGGATCTCCCTATCGCTACCGCCTCGTGACCTCCATGCCACAAGGAAACGTGCGCCTTTGGCGCGAAACCACCCTCTTATCCCAGGAAGCCTTCCGATTGTCCGGCCAGACGTTCGGCGTCGGTCTTGAGGGAATGGCCCCGGTTGTCCCGGACACCCGGGTGATTACGTTCATGTAGATCATCGGTCGCGTAAACCGCCCGCATTCAGGGGCGCGAGGGCAAATAATTCTCCGGGTTTCGTAGACTCACCCTCCGGCCCGTTGGCAATTGCCCGGGAGGCGCGGGGAGCAACGACATGGCAACAGGCGCGCGAGCGGATGAAGAGGGTTCTGGTGGTGTTTCGCTCGGGCGAATGACGTCGTGGTCTTCAACGCCGGCCGGGCAACGCATCACGCTCTGCATGATCGTGCGCGACGAGGAGGCAACGCTGGGCCAGTGTCTTTCCAGTGTGTCGCGATGGGTCGATGAGATCGTGGTTGTTGATACGGGGAGCAGCGACGGAACCATTGCAGTCGCGGAAAGCCACGGCGCCCGCGTTGGCCACTTTGCGTGGTGTGACAACTTTGCATTGGCGAGGAACGCGTCGCTGTCACTCGCGACGGGCGACTGGATCATGGTGCTCGACGCCGATGAGACACTGGAACCATTGCGCGCCCGGTTCATCCGCGAGCTTGTTGCCGAGGGGCGTGGTCCGGAAACGCGGCCTCGGGTCTACACCATGGTCGTGCGCAGTGAGACGGCCCATGGCGTCACCGATGACTTGCAGATCCGGCTCTGGCAGCACGGAGCCGGGTTGGAATTTGCCGGACGCATCCATGAATCGCTAGTTGCGCCAACCGGTTCAGCACTTGGAGTGATGCCAACCAATTCGGTGTTAGTGAACCATACCGGCTACCAGCCTTCCATGATGGAGGCGCGCGACAAGGTCCGGCGCAATGGCGTGATGCTTGAAACGGCAATTGTGGCCGATCCTGACGATGCATACCTGTTTTACAAGCAGGCCCAGCATCTGGTGACCGATGGGGACTACGCCGGTGCCGTGAGTTCTGCAGAACGAGCACTCGAGTTGAGCGCGTCCGGGCGCGCTTCTCGCGGCGCGCTTGGGGGATCAAACGTCGCGGACACGTACCGGACGCTGATCGCGGCGCATCTATCACTGAGCGATGTGTCGGCTGCAGTCGCCGCTGGCGAGCGGGGCACCGCCGCCTGCCCTGATCACCCTCCCCTCTGGACGCAGTTCGGACTTGCAGTTCTTGGCGCGGGTGCGCCAGACCGCGCGCTTCTGGCATTTCAGGAGGCGAGGTCGCGTCGGGACATGCCAGTCGTGGGGGCGATCGACCGTGGCAGTGCCGGATGGCGCGCGCTGTACGGAATGGGTGAGGCGTACCTGGAACTCAAGCGTCCGGCGGATGCGCGGGCATCACTGGCGCAGGCGTTGATCGATGCACCGACCCAGCCGTTGATCATCCGCGCACTGGCAACCGCCGAGGAGCAGATGGGTCACACACAGGCCGCCTACGATCGCCTCGACGCGGCGGTTCGACGGATCCCGGGAGACGTGGCGTTGCGTCGCGCGCTGTCGGGACTGTTGCGTCGCGCCGGGGAGACAACCGGAGCGGTGAATGCATTGGCTCCGCTGCTCGATTTGCCGCAAGTCCCCCCGGAAGTCTATGACGACCTTGCGGATGCGCTTGAATCCGCGGGATCGGCCGAGGACAGTGCGAACGCCCGGTCAATCGCCCGGTTGCTGCGTGAGCTGCCAGCGGACCCGGTTGACGAGGCATCCCGAGCATGACGGTGCCCACCGGAGAGGCAACCGGGCAGATGCGTGGGCGTCTTGGTTCGTGGGTGACCACGCCACCCGGTGAGCGCATTGCGTTGGTGATGATCGTCCGTGATGAGGCATCGAACTTGGCACGATGCCTGGCAAGTGCTGTGCCTTGGATTGACGAACTGGTGGTCGTTGACACCGGATCAGTTGATGCGACGGTTGAGATTGCCGAATCGTTCGGCGCGCGCGTCGGCCATTTTGCGTGGTGCGACAACTTTGCCGCGGCCCGCAATGCCGCCCTTGGTCTGGCGACGGCGGACTGGGTCCTCCCACTGGATGGCGACGAAGTCCTTGATCCGGAGACGGCATCGGCGCTTCGTGATGTCGTTCGAAACCATGCCTCCCGTGATGGTGCGATCTGTTTCGCCTTGCCAGTCCGGAGTTACTGGCCAGCGAGGGAAGGGACGGACGTCGCGGATGCGCCGACGGTGCATCGTGGCGCGAGACTGTTCCGGCGACTGCCCGGTGTGTGTTGGGTCGGTGAGGTTCATGAGACCGTGATGACGGACGGTTCATCGACCGGGCCGGGGATGGAGTACATCGACACTGATGCGCCGGTGATTGATCACTTCGGCTATGCGGTGGATCGTGAAACGCTGCAAAGGAAATCCGCTCGGAACCAGTCGTTACTTGAACATGCATACCAGCGGAACCGGGCCGGGGGGTATTACGCGCTCAAGCTAGGGCAACACGCGATCACCGACGGCCAGCCGGCCGACGCGCTCCGTTGGATGCGGCGATCCGTTGCCGAGGCCCTTGACGAACCCCGCCCATCGCGGTTTGTCACCTGTTCGGTGGAGCATCTGGCCCGCTTGCTGATGGAGTTCGATGCATCGCCCAGTCCCTCGGCGGAAATTCTGCCGGCTGACCCGTCATCGTCAAGTGCCCACCCACTCGTTGAGGAGGCCACCGAGGCTCTCCGGCGAGTGCTTGCCATATACGGGCAAGCCACGTCCGTCTGGCAACGCCTTGCTGAGGCATCGACCCGGCTTGGGGACCGTCGCGAGGCGTTGCGAGCCTACCGGATGGTGCTTGACCAGGTGCCCGACCAGGCGGATGCAATGCTTGGATATGCGTCAGCCTTGGCTGGCGACACGCCTGCAGTGATGAGCATCCTTGATCGCTTCCTAGCGGTTCATGGCCCGCGCGATGCGGTCTGCGCGTGGCGCGGTGAATTGCAGCGTTCCACGGGAGACATCCAACAGGCGTATGACTTTCTTTATGCAACCCTGCGGGACTGCCCCGGATTTGTGCAGACCAGAGTGACCCTGGCGAGTCTCCTGGTTGACGCCGGTGCAGCAAACGAGGCCCTTGAGACGCTTTCGCCAGTGGTTGATGTGCCGACGGCGCCCGTCATGATGTTTGAGATCCTGGCGCGCGCGTTTTCAAGTCTCGGACAGGGTGATGCAGCCGTACATGCCCGGATGCTGGCCTCCGCCCGGGAGATCGAAGGTGGCGGTACTGACGAGACGTTGGTTCCACCGCCGGTCGCTGCCTCGCGGTGACCGGACCGGGTGCCGTGGATTGGAATGGGAAGAGGCGTCAGATGGGCGGACTGACCGTAGTGGTGATCGGGGCGACTGGTCAGTTTGGGCGCGCAATGATGCGTGCGGTCGAGGCGACGCCCGGATGGCACGCGATTGGGCTGGGTCATGCAGATGTGGACGTTACCGACGTGGCCAGTGTTGGCAATGCCTTGGCCGTCCCGCATGACGTGGTTGTGAATGCCACGGTCTGGCACGGCCCGGCACAGGAAAATCCCGTGATGGCGCTGCGGGTGAATGCATTGGGGGCACGTGTCGTTGCCGATCACGCCACCTCGCGGGGAAGCACTTGTGTCACGATAAGCACCGACTACGTGTTCGACGGCGATGGCACGAGACCGTATCGCGAGGATGATCCGGTGAATCCCCGTTCGGTGTACGGCATTTCCAAGGCGACTGGAGAAGCGTTGGTGCGGGCAGCGACACCCAAGCACCTGATCGTCAGGGTTGCCAGCCTGTTTGACATCGGAGGCAGCCGGGCCAAGGGAAACTCGAACTTCGTGAGCACCATGCTTGCCAATGCGCGGGCAGGCAAACCATTGAGGGTTGTCGCCGACCAGTTTCATTCGCCGACCTACGCGCCAGACGCAGCGTCGACAGTTGTCCGGTTACTGGCGGCGGGAGTGACCGGGACCGTCCACGTCACGAACCGCGGATGGTGCAGCTGGTACGGCTTTGCCGAGGCCATCTTCGCAACAGCCGGGCTTCGAGCCGATCTGACACCGTCCAGTTTGGCCGACTTGCCGCCGGGACCGCCTCGCCCCCGGTATTCGGTCCTCGCTCATGGTGCCCTGCGCGGTGTGGGCATCGTGTCGCCCCGTCCGTGGCAGGAGGCCTTGCGCGACTACCTCGCGCGGGAGAGCGCTGGAACATCCTGACGAATTGTCTGGCCAGTCTCCAGTTCGCTGGCTTCCGGCGCTGAGTGTGCGAACCCTGCCATGGCTTCGAGGGTCATCCAGACGGCAATGATCCAGATCAGGTCGGCGATCGCCAGATGCGCCAGCTGCATTGGCACCGGGGCAAGCAGAACCACAGTGAGGAGACCAACCCCAAGTTGGGCAAGGCAAAGCAGCGTCACGACCGAGGCCAGACGCGATGCCCGGCGCGACCCGCTCGCCTTTGCCAACGCCGGGCCGCTGACTGCGAGGGCGATGGTCGTGGCAATGGCGAACGTCGGATGCCACAGTCGGAGCCGGACGAATGGGTGGGCGTCCGGGTCGTCCTTCTGGGCGAGGCCAATCGCCAGCGTTTCCGGTGGGAAAAGGGTGTCGCCGAGGGCCGTGATCGCCCCGCTGGAACCGGTCACGATGACGCCGAACAGGGCGACGCCGACCGCTGCAAGCCTGAATGCGTGGCCCGGAGACCGGGGCAGGGCGGGCACGCCGGTCCCGCTCACCCAGACCGCGGTCATCGTGAATGCACCGAGGAGAAGAAGAGTGTTGGCAAGATGCGCACCGACCCACCACCCCCTCGCAATGGACTGGTTCTCCGCCACGAGGCGCAGGAGCACGAGCCCGGCACCGAGAAGGGACTCCACGATCATTGTCACAGCGCAGAGCACGGCGCCAACCCGGGCGCGGTGACCGCGTGGGTAAACCCTCCACACTGACCACACCAAGGCGGCCGTCACGAGAAGCGTAAACCCACTGGAGAGGCGATGGGAGAACTCGATCAGAGTGCCGATCGATGGGGATGGCGGGATGACTTCGCCGTTGCAAAGGGGCCAGTGACTACCGCATCCGGCACCTGAACCGGTGGCGCGAACGACGGCGCCCCACAGGATGACCCCGATATTTATGGCAAGGGCCGTCCATGCCAGTCGTATCACGCCGATGGCGCCCGGCCTGGTTGCTTCCCCCGGCGGGATGATGTGGAGCAGGTTCACCATGAGGGCACTCCTGGGACGGCAAGTCGAGGATGATGATGTCGGGGTCGCTTCCTCGAGCGTACCGGATGAATGGTTGAAATCGGTCGACATCACTAACTGTACAAGATTGACATGTTTGACACTCGCAAGCGAGGCATCGGACCCATCTGATGGCATGATGCCCCGAATGGTTTTCTAGGCGACGGAAATCGGTATCCTAGTCGGGGGCGTGACCTACGTGGCTTGGCGTCTGACAGGCTGTCAGCGAATGTCAGACAATGCGTGTTGGCCGACCCGAGTGGAGATCCGCGGTTGCGCGTACCTGGTATTGATGCCGGAGGGGCGGGCTATTGGTGAGCGGGCCGATGATCGTTTCGGTTCCTGATGGGACGGATACGCCTCCAGACGGTGGCTCTGGGTTTGAGCCTGTGTGTCCTCCGTTGGTCTTCCTTGTCGGAAACGACCTGGAGGAGGTTGCTGATGTCGCCGCCGACCTTGAGTCGTGGGGGCACGATCCGATCGTGCAGTTCGACGTCGCGGCGATCGGGAATGCGATCACCCGCGTGCGTCCAGACGTCGTCGTGGTCCTCGGCCCTGAGGTTCCGCGCGAGATTGTCGCAATCGCCGCTTCGATTGGCACGGTCGTGCTGGCGTACCGGCCGTCCGGTGGAGGGTCTGGGTCGCGGACGCTTGACGGCGTTGTCCATGTGGGTGGTTCAGAGGCATTGCGTCGGGCAATCGAGACAGATCGCAATGTGGCAGGCCTGGACGATGACGAAGGGACCGGCGGTCACGCGATTTACGAAGAAGGATTGAGCACCACGAGCTTGGTGCCGGGAGGTGATTCCGGCGCGAGTGGTCAAGCCCGTGTAAAAGCCGGCTTGGACGGGTTGCGAGTACGTTCGGCCTCAGATGCGTTGGGAGTCACGGAGGATCGTGGGATTGATCCGAACGAGGCCGACGATCCCGAAGGTGATCTGGAGACGGAGCCTGGGAAGCGGAGGTCGCATGCTGGGTCGTCCACGGGTGGGGCAAGGTGGGTTCGTCTCCTCATTGCAGTCGGTGCGCTCGTCATGATCGCGTCCCTCATCTTTGCTCCACCGTCGGAGCCACCAGATGGCGATGCCGAGGACTCCGCGAACGTTTCAATAGAAGAGGGTGAAGCGGCGGACGATGCTGAGGTCGAGATGGTGGAAATCCCGACGACGGCGCCGCAAGCGCCTCGGGTGGCGACGCCATCAGGGGTGCTGGCTGGGGCGGGGTCGGTGGTTGGCGGGAGCGGGATCTCAGGGGTTGTGGTCGGCGTGACAGGCATCTCCATGCCGGGAGCGCAGGTGAGGGCAACCGGGCCTTCGGGGGTGATTGAAATGGAGGCTGATGAGATTGGTCGGTGGCGGATGGCGGATGTTCTGCCTGGCCGGTATGCAATCGAGGCGAGAACCGGAGACCTGTCCGGGGCTGGGGTGGAGGTACTGGTTGGGGAACGGATGGCGATCAATGGGGTCCGGGTGGTTGTAGGGTCTCGCTGACCATGACAATGTGACATAAGATAGGTGCTACGCCGGCGGGGCGGATCAGTCAGGGCACCTCAACTGAGAAGTCCACACCACACCCACGGCACGCGCATGGGTGCCGTGGTGACGGAAGAGCACCTGGCCGGGGACGAGATGATCGGCGGGAAGAGGCGAAGACGATGACGCAAGGCGAACGTGACGAGACCAAGGGTGGCGGAACCACCCCCGAGGCATCGGCCGAGGAACTGCGGATCACGCACGACTGGGCTAGGCGCCGGTTGGAGCTGTACGACCGCATGGAGCGGGCAATCCGGGACGAAATCTCGTATGCCTTGCGAAGCGCGGCCGATATTCGCAGTGACGTCGAGAAGGATGCCGACGCGTACATGCGTCGCCTGCAGTCTGACCGTAGCCGGCTTCTTGAGGAGATCAGCGAACTTCGCCGGACACGTCACGAGCTCGACGAAGAGTTCAATCGCCGGCGGACCGAGCAGGAGACCGAGCTTTCGGTGCGTCTCCGCATCCAGGAAGAGGAGCTCAGTCGCAAGGCTTCGGCCTTGAATACAGAACACACAATCCGGCGCGAGCAGATGGACGAGGAGCTCGCCAACCGCCGGGCGATCGAGATTGCGGACATCGATAAGTTCCGGTCCGAGGCCGCCAACGCGGTCGAACTGATGATCTCGCGTGCGCAGACCCGCAAGAACGAACTGGAAGAGGAAGCACGCGCCCTTGAGGAGCGTGTCGGGCACATCCAAGGGATGATCGACAACTTCCTGAACAGCCAGATCCAGTCACTTCGTGGCAGCCTGAGTGGGATCCTGCCACCGAAGCAATCGGGCGGGGCCTCGACAGAAGCGACTCTGAGCAGCTTGGTGAGTGGGATCCAAGGGACGCGTTCGGCTCCGGCGCGAGCATCCGCGGACGTTGCCGCGGCTGAACGAGCGGTTGCTGAGGCGCGTGCCATCGCCGAACGTGCTGCTGCCGACCGAGCAGCTGCTGATGTCCAGGCACAGGCGGAACGCGTGGCGGCGCGGGCAGCCGCCGAGGAAGCTGCCCGCCACGCGGCCGAGGAAGGCGCGCGACGTGCCGCTGAAGAGGCCGCCCGCATTGCTGCGGAAGAGGCCGCGCGACGTGCCGCTGAAGAGGCCGCCCGACTCGCTGCGGAAGAGGCCGCGCGACGTGCCGCCGAGGAAGCTGCCCGCCACGAGGCGGATGCGGCATCACGCCGGACCGCTGAAGAGGCCGCCCGACTCGCTGCCGAGGAGGCCACACGGCGCGCTGCCGAGGAGGCCACGCGGCGCGCTGCCGAGGAGGCCACACGGCGCGCTGCCGAGGAGGTAGCCCGCAACGCTGCCGAGGAGGCCACGCGGCGCGCTGCCGAGGAGGCGTCACCGCAGACCGCTGCCGAGGAGGCGTCACCGCAGACCGCTGCCGAGGAGGCGTCACCGCAGACCGCTGCCGAGGAGGCGCCATCCCAGACTGATGAAGAGGTTGCCAGCCACGCTGCCGACGAAGGGTCAGCCGAACACTCCGGTGCGGATGGCAACCTCATCGATACGGCAATGAACGAAATCGTGGAAGAGGGTGGCCCTGAGGTCCCCGAACCTGAGACTGATCATGCCGATGACGACCATCATGTAGAACTTCCGGAGGGGGTTGATCCGGATGCCATCATCCGCACTACCGTGGTCATTGCCGGAGTTCCCGGTTTCTCCCGTGCCTTGGCCCTGCAACGCTCAATCGCGCAGGTTGCCGGGGTCACTGAGGCAAAGGCAAACGGTTATGAGCGTGGGATCCTCATGCTCGAGATCTCCCACAAGGTAGTGTTGCCCGTCCGGGCGCGTCTCACCAAACTCGAGGGAGTTCGTTTGCGATTTGTCAGTGATGTCGATGGAGTTCTCAACCTGACCGCCGACGCCTGATCACCTGCAACCACCCATTCTGCGCCGGGCCGCCTCGTCGAGGCGGCCCGTTCATTTTCGTGCGCTGCCGGTGACCAACGACCGTTCGCGCGCAATGAAGTGGCATCGGCGCGTTCAGATCCGGGGACAGAGGCCACGATCCATGGCGATCGGGCAATTTGATGGGCAATCATCACCCAAGCCGTACCGCACCTCGCGAGCTTGATCGCGACGGCGGCCGGACGGTGATCACGCAGGGCCGGGGAGGGGTGTGGACGGGAAGATTCTGGGGATATCAGGTGATTTCCGACCAGTTTCCAGGTCTCTCCACCATACGACGGACGGCCTATAGGGGAATCCCCGATAGAGGCGGACAACCCCCACACCTATGCTTCTCCGCAAGGGCAGACCACGCGACTTGTCGGCGTGAGATTTGCGGGTGGAGGCACTGATGTCGTTCTTCAATGCATTACGGATTGCAGGGTCAGCGCTAACTGCGCAGAGGCTCCGCACCGACGTGATCGCGAACAACATCGCGAACATGAACACGACACGCACGGCCGAGGGTGGTCCGTACCGCCGTCAGCAGGTCGTATTCGGGTCGCGGCAGACAACAACGCCATTCCGGACGATCCTGCTTGCCCAAGGCATTGTGAACGTGCCATCGGCGGGTCCGTCAGGATACGGCCGGGGGGTCGGGAACGGTGTCCAGGTGACGTCGGTTGGTCCCGACGGGCGTCCCGCGAAGCGGGTCTTCGAACCCGACCATCCTGACGCCGATACCGGGGGTTTTGTTTCGTACCCCGATATTGATCCGGTGACGGAAATGGCCGACATGCTGTCGGCAACCCGCGCCTATGAGGCAAACGTGACCGCGCTCAACGCAGCCAAGGCGATGGCCAGCAAGGCATTGGAAATCGGCCGCTAAGTCACGTCGGGGTTCAGGACCGCTGCCACGGGAACGAACCACAAGAACGGCGAGATAGACCGGCACTTGCAGAAAAGGGAGATCGACGCGATGGATATGACGTTGCCGGCGATTGTGCCGTCGGGCATCAACGGGCCTTACGGGGCCGGAGTGGCTCGCGGGGTTGTTCCGGTCGCCGCAAACGTGGCGAATTTGGCATTGCCTGGCGTTCAGTCTGGATCTCCGGCAAAGGGTGTGATGGAGTCGTTTGCGACCGTCCTGGCCAATGCCCTGCAGGACACCAACGAGGCGTTCAAGTCTGCCGACGACAAGGCTGCCAAGCTCGTCGCCGGCGAAGCTGTCGACCTTCATCAAGTGCTGATCGGCATGGAGAGCGCGAACCTGTCATTCGGGTTGGCGGTCCAAGTCCGGAACAAGCTGCTTGAGGCGTATCAGGAAGTCGTACGAATGCAGATCTAGGCAGCTCGCGTCCGCCGGTTTGGTCACGCTGCCACGTGACCTGATGGCACCGTAGCCAGCATGCTGGCTACGGGGCAAGTGGTGGATGCGGTTGTTGCGGGCAGTCCTGGCCCTGAGCAGAGAACGCTCTACAGGGTGCCGATTGTCGAAGTCCGTGGGAGGCGCCGGTGAACAACGAAGGCATGAACCAATTCAGGGATCTGCCCCAAGCCATTGCAGGCATGGGACGGGGACGCCAACTAGGATTTGTTGTCGGAGCCGTAGCGGTTTTTGCCGCTCTCTTCGCAGCATTCGTGTATCTGCAGCCACCGGCAACGGTGCCTCTCTACACCAATCTGGCCGAACCGGATGCAGCAGCCGTGGTCGGAAAGTTGCGTGAACTCAAGGTCGCGTACTCGATCACGGATGGTGGTTCAACCATCCGGGTTCCGAACGAGCAGGCTGCTGATCTCCGCCTGCAGCTCGCGAGCTCTGGTCTGCCAAGTGGCAGCGGTGTCGGGGTGGTCGGCATGGAGGTCTTCGACCGAAGCAATCTCGGCATCACCGACTTTGCGCAGAAGCTCAACTACCAGCGCGGGCTGGAAGGTGAGTTGATGCGCACCATCGGGCGTCTGAGCGCTGTGGATCAGGCGCGGGTTCATCTTGTCCTCCCACAAGATCGCCTGTTCGCCGCTCAGCAGCGAGACGCAAGTGCCAGTGTCGTTCTGAAGCTCAAGGCAGGTGCCAAGCTCACCGATGAGCAGATTTCATCAGTCAAGTTCGTGGTCTCTCGGTCCGTTGAGGGCCTGAAGCCGGAGAACGTCGGTGTCGTCGATACCGCAGGGAACACCCTCGGCAGGGCAGACACGGCGGATGGAGCTCGAGACAAGCAGGCGAGCGTCCGGTTGGACGTTCAACACCAGCGGGAGCTTGAGATTGAGCGTAAGGTCCAGAACCTCCTTGACCAGGCGATTGGCAAGGGCCGGTCGGTTGTGAAGGCCACGGTTTCGCTGGACTGGGATGTGGTTGAGCAGAAGGTCGAAACCTTCTCGCCCGGCACGCTGCAGCCGCAGACGCGCAGTCAGAAGGACACCCGCGAGAGTTTTGCCGGGCAGGGCGCTGATGCCCAGGCAGCGGCTGGTGGGGTTCCGGGAACCCAAGCCAATATCCCTACCTATCAGGCAGGCGCTGCTGGTGGGGCTGGTGGTGGCACTTCCAGTTATCAGAAGTCGGAAGTCACCTCAAACTACGAGGTTTCGAGCGACAAGCGCGCGATCTCCCGCGCTGCGGGCGAACTCAAGACGATTGGCATCGCGGTCATGATCGACCAGGCGGTGCAGAACATCCAGGCTGAGCAGCTCACGCAGGCAGTCTCGGCGGCAGTCGGCCTCCAGCCAGCTCGCGGGGACCAGATCGCCGTGGTGACCGTGCCGTTTGACACGACAATGTCGGCGAACCTTGCCAAGACAATCGAGGACGAGACCGCCCAGGCACGCCAGAACGACCTCGTCCAGATGGGTGTGAAGGGCGGTGGTTTGGTGGTTGCACTGATCGGCATGGCCCTTCTTTTCCGGCTGCTGTCATCGAGCATCCGGCCGGCCGGAGTCGCAGCCACCGGTGGTGGGGCGGACGGCGCCGGCCTTCTTCCTGACGGCAAGGGTGGAGTTGCAGCGCTTCAGTCACCCGAGGCAATCGAGGCCCAGATCTCGGCCCTCATGAGCGGTGATTCGGTCGAACTCCCACCTCATGTGCTCGCGTCAATGGCTCCTGAGGAACGGACCAGGTACGAGACGGCCCGGGTTCGGTCGAGGCAGATAAGCCCATCGGAGCGGGCACGTCGTCGCGAAGAGGTCCGTCGCTTGGCGATGGAGCAGCCTGCGCTGATCGGCGAGACACTGAGCAAGTGGATGGCAATTGACAGCGCCATGGCGGGAGCCAGCTAACGGGTCACTCTCACCATGGGCAGTGATCCGTAAAGGAGACTGGCTGAACGCTGGTCGCTGTGACGGCTCGCTGCAGTCCGGTTCCAGGTGCGGTCGAAACCCAAACCGGAACGCATGCACGCGGCACTCAAACTGACACGCGACGACACCGAGGCAGAGACATGGCAGCGACATCGACGACAACAGGGTTACCTGCACTGCCGGGCCCATCAGGGAGTGGGACGCGGATTGGTCCGCTTTCCGGCTTGACCGGTCATGAGCGTGTTGCGGCTTTCTTGATCGCGGTTGGTGAGGAGGCGGCGACCGCCATTCTCAAGAACATGCCAGAGGACGACGTTGAGCGCATTGCGCTTGAGATCCACAAGCAGCGGTACCTGTCCGCAGATGTGGCAGACGCGATCCTTGATGAAGTCGCGGAACAGCTTGGTGGTGACGAGGGTGGTGTCGTCGGCGGGCTGCCCTTCGTGCGCCACGTCCTCAACAAGACGCTCCTGCCTAACCGTGCGAACGAGATGCTCAGCCGTCTCACCACGCAGGCAACCACGCCACCGTTTGCGTTCCTGCGGAAGGCTGAGACCAGCCAGCTGATCGCCTTCATCAAGACCGAACATCCGCAGACCGTCGCGATGATCATCGCGTATCTGGATCCGGCGCAGGCAGCTTCAGTGTTGTCCGCACTTCCCAATGACATCCAGGCTGAGGTTGCCATGCGGATCGCGATGATGGACCGGACTTCGCCTGACGTCGTGCGCGAGGTGGAGCGTCTGCTTCGCCTCAAGTTCGCATCGCTCAGTGCCGGTTCGCTGGAGCGTTCCGGTGGGGTGCAGCACGTGGTCAGCTTGCTCCAGAAGAGCGAGCCCGGAAGTACCAAGTTCATCATGGATGCGCTGGGAGAGCTGGCGCCCGACCTTGCCGACGAAGTCCAGAAGAACATGTTTGTCTTTAGCGACATCATGAGGCTCGGTGACCGCGACATGCCGAAGATCGTGCGCGAGTGCGACGCCAAGGACCTTGCCCTGGCGCTGCGTGGAGCGTCGGAGGAGATGCGGGTCAAGTTCTTCAAGGGCATGTCGTCGAGGTCGGCGGTCCAGATGAAGGACGACATCGAAATCATGGGTCCGCAGCGGCTCTCGGCCATCGAGGAGTCCCAGATGAAGGTCGTCGCAGTGGTGCGTCGTCTCGAGCAGAACGAGGAAATCGTCATCGCACGGGGTGGTGGCGAGGAGTTCAGGTAGGCCATGAGTGTTCTCAAGGGGCCGGACATTCAGTCGCAGGCGCTGGTCGTCCGGGCAGCCATCGGGTCGGCCGAAAGCGCCGCCGCGCTGGAAGCCACGATCGAGAGGCGCCGGCGTACGGTCGATCTCAACGCTGCTGCCGAACGCCTCTTTGCGGAGGCGCGTGCGGAGCGGTTGAAGGCCCACGCCGACGCACAGACGATGACCGCTGATGCGAAAGCTGAAGTTGCCGAGACGATCGCTGAAGCCAAGCGACGCATTGATGAGGCCGGAGAGACGATCTACACCCTCCAAGAGGCAAAGCGCTTCCTGGCCGAGCAACAGGCAATCGTTGAAGCGGCCCGGCAACAGGGGCGGTCTGAGGGCCACGCACAGGGGCTCTCGGATGTAGCGGGCCACCTTGAGATTGCCATGCAGATGGCGGTTCAGGCCCGTGTCAATCGTGCCCAACTGATTGCCGAGGCTGAACCTGATGTCGTTGGCGTTGCGGTGGAGGTTGCGCGGAAGATCATCCACTCAGAGGTGCAAACGCGTCCCGACATCATGCACGGGCTTGTATCCGAAGCACTGAAGCGCGTGACTGCCCAGGATGGCATACGTGTACGGATCCACCCGGACACCATCAGGCTGCTCGGCGACACGCTCCGGCAGGTCGGCGCGAGTTACGCGAACCGGGGGCTGGAGATTGTTCCGGATGCATCGATCGAGCGGATTGGGCTGGTTGTCGAGACTCGACGCGGAACCGTTGATGGTCGCCTGGAGACCCAGCTCGAACGCGTCAGCGAAGCCTTTTCTGGGCTCACCGGCGTGACCATTGATGGCGGGGGTGGGTCACGATGACATCATCCTTGCTGACCGAACCACTGACTGAGCTTGTCTCTGATTCAGCACCAGTCGCTGATGGAGCGCAGTTCGATTTCGGTCGCTACCGGCACACACTCGGCGACATCGATACCTTCCGCTGCGCCGGCAAGGTAGTGCAGGTCATCGGGTTGACGATAGAGGCCGAGGGATTGGTGTGTGAGGTTGGTGAGATCTGCGAGGTTCATCCGGCGCGCGGTGGCGAGGCGATCATCGCCGAAGTCGTCGGGTTCCGGGGAGATCGCGTGGTCCTCATGCCCCTGGGGGAAATGAGCGGCATTTCCCCGGGTTCCACCGTCGTTGCCAGCGGCGGCGGGTTTTCCCTGATACTGGGTCCGGCCCTTGTCGGACGGGTCATCGATGGTCTTGGGAGGCCAATCGATGGCAAGGGTCCGATCAGCGGGCGACGCTTCGGGGTTGGAAACGCCCCGCCGACAGCCCTGTCCCGTGCGCGTATCTCCGAACCACTGCCAACGGGGGTGAGAGCCATTGACGGGCTGCTGACCTGCGGTCGAGGTCAACGCCTAGGCATCTTTGCTGGGTCCGGTGTCGGGAAGAGCACCCTGCTGGGCATGATCGCCCGCGGGGTCACGGCCGACGTCAACGTGATCGCGCTCATCGGTGAGCGAGGTCGCGAGGTGCGGGAGTTCATCGAACGCGACCTTGGTCCGCAAGGACTTAGCCGGTCGGTAGTGATCGTCTCTACCTCCGACCAGCCTGCACTGGTGCGGGTGAAGGCAGCGTGGGTTGCGACATCGGTAGCCGAGTACTTCAGGGAGACGGGCATGCATGTCTCCTTCCTGATGGACTCGGTCACGCGCTTCGCAATGGCGCAACGGGAAGTTGGCCTCACCATTGGCGAGCCGCCGGCGACGCGTGGGTACACGCCGTCGGTCTTCGCGATGCTGCCTCGGCTCATGGAGCGGACCGGTGCCTCGGCAAACGGAACCGTAACCGGGTTCTACACCGTCCTGGTGGAGGGGGACGATCTTCAGGAACCGATTACCGACGCGGTGCGATCGATCCTCGATGGCCACATCGTGCTGTCACGCGAGATGGCCGCCGAGAACCACTACCCGTCAATCGACATCCTGCAAAGCATTTCGCGGTTGATGACCGAACTGGTTTCACCTGGCCACAGGCACTCGGCTGGATTGTTGCGTGAGGTTCTGGCGACGTACGCCAGTGCCCGCGACCTGATCAACATCGGGGCGTATGCATCCGGGAGCAATCCCGCGATTGACTTCGCCTTGGCGATGATGCCTCGGGTTCGTGAGTACCTGCGCCAGGATGCCGAGGAAGTCACCGACTTCGAGGGGGCGGTCGAAGTTCTCCAGCGCATGTTCGTGAATGTGTAGGGAAGGGACGGGAGTTCGTCAGGGCAATGGCACGGTTTGTCTTTCGGCTTCAGACGGTGCTGGAGCACCGCAAGCGCTTGGAAGACCTGGCGAAGGTTGCCTTTGGCGAATCGCAGGGAGGCCTGTTCAGGGAACAGGCGACGCTGCGGGGATACCAGGAGGATGAGGAGCGTACGGTTGACCATTTGGAAGTGATCCAGACCGAGGGAATCCTGGACATGGAAAACCTTCAATTGGGACTTCGGTTCCTTGATGTCATCAAGGTGCAGATTGACCGGCAGACGCAGGTGGTGGCGCGTGCTGTGGCACGTGTGGAGCAACGTCGTCAGGAATTGGTAGCGGCGATGCAGGCACGGAAGGCACTCGACCGATTGCGCGAGAAGCAATTGGCCGACTTCAAGCGGCACGAGCAGTTGCGAGAGATGAAGGAAATGGATGAGATGGCGGTGATGAGACACGGTCTGGAGGCGAGGCAGTTGGCTGCGCAGTCCGGCAGTGCGATGCCGTCGCTCACCATTGCCGTCGGAGGGATGCAGTAATGGGAACGACAGGGCCACTTTGGGACAGCCTGTCGAGACGGTCGTACGACGTCGCCGGTCCGGTGAGCGATGGCAGCGCACTCCGAACCATCCACGCGACGTTCGTGCAAGCGGCACTTGACCGTGCCCGCCGACTCGGCGTTTCCTTCTCCCTCCCTATCCGGCCGCGGGTGGACAGCACCATGGCAGTGGTGCCGTCCACCCGAGCCGGGGACATTGCGCGCGGTCGCGGGTCTGCCACCCCGGTGGTCGGGCGCTTCGATGACGAACTCAGGGCGGCGGCTGCCCGTGAGGGTGTTGATCCGGACCTTGTCCGCGCCGTGGCAAAGGTGGAGTCGGGTGGCAATGCAAACGCCGTCTCGCACGCCGGTGCCAAGGGCCTGATGCAGTTGATGGACGGCACGGCGCGATCGGTCGGGGTCACTGACTCCTTTGACCCCATCCAGAACGCGACCGGTGGGGCCAGGTATCTCCGGCAAATGCTGAACCGCTTCGGCGGTGATGTGACCAAGGCGTTGGCTGCCTACAACGCGGGGCCGGGAACGGTGGAGAAGTACGGTGGCACGCCGCCGTTCGCCGAGACCCAGAACTATGTCCGCAAGGTCTTGACGACGCGCGACCAGTTGCGTCAGGCCGGCTCGTAGACGATCGGGGAGTTGAACCATGCCAAATCTCATTCGCAGCGACTATGCATTTGGCGCCATCACCAAGGCGCTTGACGGCCTCAGCCTCCGAAGCAAGGCGATCACGAACAACGTTGCCAACATCGATACACCTGGTTTCAAGTCGGCTGAAGTGACCTTTGAGCAAGAGCTGCAGGCGGCAGTGCTGCGTCCAGTCGCTGATGACTTCCAGATGCTCATCACTGATGGCGCGCACATGCCCGGTGGCCGGCTGCGGCAGGATGTCGGGCTGGTGCAGGCGAAGTCCCAGGTTCAGGATGGCTTGACATTCCGAAATGATGGGAACAACGTCGACATCGACCGCGAAATGGTTCGCCTGGCTGAGACGCAGCTTCAGTTCTCGGCGGCGACAACATTCACCAATCTCAAGTTCGCGCACTTGCGCCAGGCGATTTACGAGGGTAGGCGCTAGTCATCACCGGTGTTCCTTGACTGCACGAAACACTGGCATCAAACGAGGCGGATCCTGCCTCGTGCTTGGTGATGTTGGTGAGGCGGATGGGATTGCCCAGGCAAGGACGACTGGGCATGCGGGGGTCTGGCGCAAGGATGTGTCAGGCGGGTGGAAGGGCCGAGGGATTGGCCTGGAACACCGTTGCTCAGGGAAGGTCTGGTCCGGCCATGGAGGGTCGGCCGTAAGCGGTGGGTGCTGAGTCGGAGACGGCTGATATCCAAGCCGCTCGGATTTCCGGGACCGGGATGTGCCGGATTGCCGTCAACCCATGACGGGGCGCGGCGAAGCGTTGCCATGGATGGTCGGTGGCAGGGAAATAGCGTTGTCCAGGGGTGGTGTTTGAGGTTGGGAAGCCAATCTCCGGCCCGACCACCAGACGGCGTTGTTCCGCAAGGATGCGGAGTGGTTGGCCGCTGCATGGATGGAGCGGTTGGAGGCGAGTCGCAGCTGTGGCACAGCCTCGGTATTGCCATGGATGGCACAGGCGGAAACTGCAGGTGACATGGATGTGCGCCTGATGCCTTGGTGGGCTGGCCAGAGGGAGCTTAAATCTGATGAGCGGTGGAAGCCCTGACGTTCTGCGGCAGTAGAAGGCAGGGCCGTGTTCATCGCAATCGATGGCTGGACAGAATGGCCGGGGTGTATGGTACAACTGAATAGAAGCACACGAGTCTATCGGGATCAGAGTTGGGTCAGTCCGTAGCAATGTCGGTACGTCCGGGATTGCGGGTTGAGCGGTTCTGATCCCCATGGGTAGTGGGGACGATCCACGCGGACAGGGACAGATGCGTGGGTCGAAGGCCGGCCAGGTCATCCTGGGAAATGGTCGGTTGGTTTCGGCAAGCCGTGGCGCCGCTGGCGTTGTGATTGCCATGCATCCGAAAAGGAGCGAAAATGGGCAGGTCTGTCCCATCGTTGGGCAGGGGTGCTTCGGCAGCTCACGAGAGTCTTGCGCTCTCGGGGTTGGGCGGGAGTGCACTGTCCCCGCGTGCGTTACAGGCGGTGTCGGGAGTGCGCGGTGCCTCGGGCGTTGGCCCGGGTGGCGTGCAATCGGCGACGGCAAGTGGCGACGCGACAGGTTCGTCAAGCAGTGGGTTGGGTTCGGTCGCCGGGAATCGGCCGGGCTTTGCCTCCGTGCTTGCGCGCATCATCTCTTCCCGGGCGGACCGAGGCCAGTCGGAAACCCGGGATGCCGTTGTGGCGGGTCTGGCGCCACCGGCCACCAGTGGCAGTTCGAACGCTTACGAATTGTTCACGAATGAGGGAATATCCCAGGAGGTTCCGGTTCCCGACCCCCAGGGGTCAGGTGCCTCGCGGTCTCGCAGTAGTTCGCTCCGACGTGACGTCGCGAGTGCGATGACGTCGGTTGGTCGGGTCTCCCGTGCGCTTGAGCGCGCTCGCGAGGTCAAGGCCGATGCGGCGGAACGCCTTCCCGTCAACGCAGAGGCGTGGAACGCTGCTGAAGCCTCGATGCAGGCGTCCGTGCGACCAGATCCGACCGTGTCGTCGGGTGGTTCCGGGTCTCGTTCAGGTGGTGGGTCGACCGTCACGACGCCAGCAGATGCTGCCGGTGTCGTTGACGCGGCGTCCCTCCGCATTGAACAGGCCGTGGCTACCGGCAATCCGGTTGCGATTGACGCGGTTATCGCCGAAGTGGCGGCTGCCTTGTCGAATGCAATCCAGGCTCTCCTGGGGCAGGTCGCCGAGGCAATGACTGGTGGATCGGGAACGGTTGAATTGGGAATGCTCCTGACGAGTGCCTTCGACGGCACGCTTCCGGAGATGCCCACGCTGACCGGTACTCCTTCCGATCAGACGTCCCTTGCCGGGTTGCTCGTCGCACTGCGCCAGATGGGTGCCACGTTGACCATCGACGGTTCTGCACCGGCCATCGTGCCGACGGGCCTGCCGACCGGTGGCGTGTCACTGGATGGTGCTGGTGTCTTCGGTGCCTTGGCATCGGCCTTGGCAACCGCAGCTGACGAGGAGGCGCAAGCTCCCGTGGCAACCGCTCCGTCTCCGGCGGCCGCGGCTCAGGCTGAGGTTCCGGACGTGCTCCCTGCCACTCCGGTGGCAACAGCAGCACTTTCCGATGCGTCAGGAAAGGCCGTCATTGCCGTTGCCGAGGCAGGTGTTGCGACAGTGGTGCCAATCGTGGCGCCAGTTGCGTCATCAGCGACGGGTCAGCGGGTAGCGACAGCCGACATGGCTGGCATCGCCGATCCGGGGCTTGCCCCGGGCGATGCAGAGGGCGTTCCGGCCGTGCAGGCAGGCATGGTCTCAGTTCTTTCAGGTGCCGCAGGTGCCGCAGGCGCTCAGGCGTCGGCAGTTGATGGCGGTGACCTCCAAGCGGTTCCGGATGCTTCCGTGACTGGTTCTGGCACAACCGGTTCAGCAGGCGTTTCCGGCTCAGGAATGCAGTCGGTAGCGCGCTCAAGCATGGCAGATGTTGCGTCTGCGACCAGCGCCACACCGGGCACTTCGTTCGGTGATGAGTTGCATGATCAGGTCTCCCCAGTCCTCGTGCGTGTTGCGCGTCTGACTGGTGCAGGCGAGGCACGCCAGTTCACCCTCCGGCTTTCGCCGGAAAATCTCGGACCGCTGACCATCCGCCTTACGCTGCGGCAGGGATCGATCGGAGTGGATCTCACCACCTCGACCCCCGAGGCACGCAAGGCGCTTGAGGTGGCGCTGCCCCAGTTGCGTGCTTCGCTTGGCGAGGCGGGGCTCAGACTGGAGCGCATGGATGTGGGTCTGCGTGAGCGGACTGATGACCAGGCGGGCAGGCAGCCCAGTCGGCAGGGAGAACAGGGAACCCAGAGGGGGTCCGATCAGGCTGGACCTCAAACTGAAGCCGGCGACGGCGGACGCGAATGGGCGAACAGTTTCTTTGGCCGGGTCTATTTCGATCAGAACGGGCAACCGTTCGACGTGCAACCAGTGGTGGCACCGCTGGCAGCGCCGACCGCTACCGATGCCGGAAGCGAAAACATTCGTGCTTCCGGGGAATCGATTTCAAGTGTGACGCGTGCCCTCGGGGTGCAATCGCGGGTCAGTGCGGGTCTTGGAGCATATGGTGGACGCCGGGTTTTGGCGTCATCAACTGTGACAGACCCGGGAACCATTGGTCGTCCGGACTAACCGGGCAACCAGAAACCAAGGAGCGCCGATGCCCTCTCCAATCTCCTCAATGCTGAACGGGTCCGGTCTTGGGACTGTGGGGAAGCCGAAACTGCTTGACGACGCGACGCGTGCCAGGCTCGGCCTGCCCTCGATTGCCGCAACCTCGGCAGCCAAGGCTAAGCAATCGCTCGATGGCACAGCCAACGGTCTAGGCAAAGACGATTTCATGAAACTTCTCCTCGTTCAGATGGGCAATCAGGATCCCATGAAGCCCATGGAGGATAAGGAGTTCATTGCCCAGTTGGCGCAATTCAACAGTCTCGAGCAGATGCAGCAGGTCAACAAGGGTATCCAGGAGCTCGCGAAGGCGCAGCAAATGACTGATGCCAATCTCCTGCTCGGTCGCCAAGTTCAGGCATTCGGCGCTGAGGGCGTCATCTCCGGCGAGGTGCGAGCCATCACCATGGTCAGCGGCAAGCCGATGCTTCGCATTGGCACCGAAGAGGTGGCACTCAGCGATGTGTCCAAGATCCTCATGCCGGGCGAACCAGCCACCGTCTCAGGAACGGGACGCTCATCGTCATCCAACGGCACGACAACGACGACACAGGGCACCGCGCCAATCGGGTAGCAACCAGCCGTCTGCCTCACGAAGGGCAGTCGGAATGAGAGCGTGTGCAAAGAACCATGACGGACTACAACGCGAACGCAGGCCTAGTGGGCATTGCGCGAAGCCGGGGAAACGCCCCGGTTGAGCGTGCCCCTGCGGCTCGTCCGGGGCAACCCGGGGGGGGAACCGGCCTTGCGTTCGACCAGGTGCTCCAGGAGAGCCTCGCTGCTCCATCGGCGCTGCCGATGGGTGTTCCCGCGACCATTCCCGCCATTCCGGAAGTCCCACCGGTATTGCAGGTTCGGTTCTCGGCGCACGCACAGCAACGGTTGGCACAGGCGTCGGTCGAACTTGGACCGGAGTCACTTGCCAAACTGGCCGCCGCGGTCGACAAGGCTGGACTAAAAGGAGGCAAGGAATCGCTCATCCTGCTCGATGATCTCGCATTCGTCGTCAGTGTGAAGAACCGGACGGTCATCACGGCCGTTGGGGCGGACCGCATGTCCGACAGCGTCTTCACCCAGATCGACAGTGTTGTGATTGCCGGTGGCAAGGATGCGCCAACTGCCTGACGACACCGGACAGGTGACCAAGGCATGCATGGCCAAGCACAACTTTTTACCGATGCTTCGCAAGAGCTCGAGGACCATGAACAGCTGGACCCGCAAGGGAGGCTTGCACGACCGGATGACATCCGGCGGGCCTGGACCACGCGCTAACGCGACGCAGCACGCATGAACCATTCTGGAAGGGATTTCCCATGCTGCGCTCAATGAACTCAGCCATCAGCGGTCTCAAGAACCATCAGACCATGATGGACGTGGTCTCCAACAACATCGCCAACGTCAACACGACTGGTTTCAAATCCAGCCGTGTCACGTTCCAGACGCTGCTCGCCCAGACCATCCGCGGTTCGATTCCCGGGGCCATTGGCTCCGGTGGACAGGACAGCATCCAAATCGGCCTTGGCATGGCCATCTCCGGTGTGGACAAGCTCAACACCCAGGGTGTCCTGAGCAACACCTCCAAGTTGACCGACATGGCGATTTCCGGTGACGGCTATTTCATCATGACCGATGGCTATCGCAAGTTCTACAGCCGTGACGGTGCTTTTGACCTTGACAGCACGGGTGCGCTGATTTCACCATCGACGGGTCTTCGTGTGAACGGCTGGGTAGCTGAGACCAGTGCTTCCGGTCAGAGGATCATCAACTCGGCGATGCCTCCGTCGGCTCCGCTGACCATCCCGCTTGGCGGGGGTGTCAATGCCAGGGCTTCTTCGCTGGTCTCCTTCAACGGGAACCTGAACGGGTCATCGACCGACCTCGTTTCGTCTGGCGTCGTCGAGAGTTCCACGGTTGCAAGTGCGATTTCGTTTGCAACGTCGGCCACCGATGGGCTGACGTTCACCTATGGTGGAAAGACGTACAACGCGACGATCGCGACAGCTCTCACCAAGGACTCATCGACCATCGCCGCTTTGGCGACTGCAGTGGCAACGGCGGTCAATGCCGCCTTGACCGCGGGTGGCGAGACGGACACGATCCAGGTTAGTGCCTCCGACTCGGTAAGCGTCTCGGCTGAAGGCGGTCTCGTCTTCAAGGCTGCGAAGGCTCTTAGTTTCGGTTCCTCCCCCAGCTCGAACCTCGAACTGGGCGCTGCGCTTAAAGGACGTGCCTCGACCGGTCTTGAGACGATGACCACCTCGATCGTTGCCTATGACACGCTCGGCATGGCTCACGAGCTGACGGTCAAGTTCAGCAAGCAGGTGCCAACGGCGCCCGGCGTAACTCCGGTCATGCCCACGAACACATGGAAGTGGACGGTTGCGAACCTTGACGCTGGCACGACCCTCAAGGCAGACGCCACTTCCGGTCAGGCATTTGGATTCGTTTCCTTCGACGCTAGTGGCAAGTTCCAGACTGCCACGACTTCAACGGTAGCGTCGGCAACGACACCAGTGACGGCCACTGACCTGACGGGGTCACGCGTCACGTTGAACTTCGCCAACGGTCAGGCGCAGGGCCAGCAACTTCTGCTCGACTTTACCCGGATGAGCCAGTTGCAGGACGGCAACACCGTTTCGGCGGTGGAGAACGACGGGCACCCGACGGGCACCCTGACCTCTTTCACGGTCGGTTCCAACGGTGTGATCACCGGCTCCTATTCCAATGGTGTGCAGGAGGCCCTCGGCCAGATCGCCCTCGCCACCTTCGCGAACCCGAGCGGCCTCTCGCTCGTCAGCCAGAACCTCATGTCAGAATCCGCGAACTCGGGCATCCCTCAGGTCGGTATCCCGGGTGCCGGATCGCGTGGCCAGATCAATGGTGGTCAGCTCGAGTTGTCGAACGTCGACCTCTCGGTGCAGTTCACCGACATGATCCGCGCCGAGCGTGGGTTCCAGGCCAACAGCCGCATCATCACGACGTCCGACGAAATGCTTCAGGATCTCGTGAACCTCAAGCGGTAGTAGCCTGCGCCTCCGCGGGCGTCATCGCGGGAAACCGTGCAACAGACGGGCGCCATCTCTTCGGAGGTGGCGCCCGTCGGCATTTGGTGCCGTCAACCCGGTCCCCGCCCCTTCAGACCCAGAGATTGCGCCCGATACTTGTAGAAAGGGTCCAGCCGCTGGGCGTCGCGCGGCGTGGGCTGTTCATGGCAATGACCGACCAAGAGACCACCCTTACGCAGTGGCTGTCCCGGTGGGATGACAAGCGGTCCCGTCGTGCTCTCATCGGCGGAACGGCGGGTTTTGCAGCGCTCATGGGCGCGGGCGGTGTGCTGGTCGCGCGAAACGGACTGCCTTGGTCTAGGAAGGCTGCGGCCAACCAGACCGCGGGTGCGCCCGCGCCGACACCGGTGCCGGGGATCAAGACATGGTCGAGCACCGCCAAGGCCAAAACGATCGATCATCTTGAGTTGCCCTTGTACATGGCAATCCCATCAATCCAAGTTGACGCGCCGGTCGTCGCCGTCGGTCTGACGAATGATGGTTCGATGGACGTGCCAAAGCGCGCAGGGGATATCGGGTGGTTTGAGTACAGTCCGCGCCCGGGGCTGCGGGGAAACTCGATCGTGGCCGGGCACCTTGACTGGCAGGGATCTCCGGGCGTGTTCCAGAAACTCGCGTCGGCCAAGTCTGGCGATGCGGTGATCGTACGCGGAGCGGATGGTGTGGGACACAAGTACGGCGTTGAGTGGCTCCGTGAATTTCCGGCAGACGGGGCATCGCCAAGAGTTGTGTTCGAACCTCTCGTTGCCTATGGACTGACGCTGATCACCTGCGGTGGCAAGTGGAATCCGGTTTCGCGCCGTTACGACACGCGCATCGTCGTCCGAGCCTTGCGCAAGTGAGGTCGTGGTAACCATGACGCGACTACAGTCCCGGTCGAAGTCAACGGCGCGCCTCGCATTGGCACTCTCTGCAGTGGTGCGCCCATCACAGGCGTCGCGCACGGATTGGGACGTCGTGCCATGAGTTCCACTGGTTCCTCTCGGGGATTGTCCGGAATGACCCCCGGCCTCGGTAGCGGCGGGGTTTCTGTCGGTTCTGGCACGGCATCCGTACCCGGTCTGGTCGGTGGCGTCAGCGCGATCGGTGCCTCGGCGCCGGCGGTGCTCTGGGTTCCCCGGATTGCCGGGGCAGGCCTCAACGGTGCCGGCGCATCTCCCCTCCAGAACCTTCGGATCGGGCAGCAGATCTCTGCGCAGGTCCTCGTGACAGACGCAGCGGCGGGACGCGCCCTGTTGCTCATGGATGGCCAGCGGGTTGCGGCCGAGGTTCCGGATGGACTGCACGAGGGCCAGGTCGTCAACCTATCTGTCTCCACGGTCTCGGCCGAGCGTCTCGTCTTGAGGTTGGTGGAGGAGGGTGGCACGCCCGCCCGCACCCCGACGGGGCCCCTCGACTCCGGTGCCGTCCTCCGGGCGCTTGACCTGCCCGACACGCCGGCGACGCGGGCCGTTGTCACGGCGCTCGTGGAACGTGGTCAACCCCTGACGCGTGAGACGATCGTGGCACTGCGGGCGGTCGTGGCGCGCGACAGTGGCCAGGAACTGACAAACGCCCGAGGCGCAGTCGATGCGATGCTGCGCGGGATACCGGTGACGGCGCGAAGTGCTTCGTTGGCACGTGGGGCCGGGGCGTCTGGCGCGGTGGCGGCCCCGATGGGAGACCTCTTCCGCGAACTCATCATCGCGATAGACAGTGCGCCACCTGGCGCGCTTGACAGTTCCCCGGATGTGGCGCTTGAAGGCTCGCGTGGTGGTTCACGGGCATCTTCCGGAAGTGCAACACCCGGAACCTTGCCCGGTCAGGCGAGTACCGGCACTCTTGGCAGTGTGCCCAGTGAGACAACCCGAGGCGCGCTAACGCGCCTGCTTTCGTCGATGGTCGTGCAGTCGCCCACGGGATCCGAACTTCAACGGGTTGTATCGGTATTGCAGGGTGCGCCGGAGGCGCGTCTGGCTCGGTTGATCACGATTGCGGTTGGTTCGTCAGGGGCGAGTGAGGCACTTGCCTCCGGGGCAGGTGCCAATGGCTCGAGTACCGTGACGGCACCCGGATCAGTTTTAGCTGCCACGCTTCCCACGGGGTTGCCCACGGGGTTGCCCACCGGGTTGCCCACGGGGGAACCGCCAGGGGGTTTGCTCGCTTCCGCATCCTCGACCATCGGCACGACATCGGTGGTTGGGTCTGGCGGGGTTCAGACTGGGGCAGGCGGTACCGAGGCGAGAGTGTCGGGGCCGGTTGGCGCCGGTACGCGCACGGCGTCCGACCTGGGGCTAGGAACACCGTCCGGCCTGGGTCCGGGCATCGCGGGTACCGGTGTTCCGGCTATGCCGGTGCCGGGTGCGTTGCCACCCTTGCCAATCGCGATGATGGGTGCAATCCCGATCGGTGTTGGGACATGGGCAACTGCGGGTGCGGATGCGCGGACGGTGCTTGGTGCCCTGTTGACGATGCTTGGGGGCAGTGGCGTTGCAAGCCTCCCGACCGCGTCAGGACCGACGTCATCGACGATGGCAAACCCGCCACCCAACCCGCAGACCCTTCCGGGACAACCTGCGGGGACCCCGGACCGTGGAGGTGGCACGCCGGCGGCGATGCTTGCCCGTGTCCTCCATGACCGGCTGGAATACCAGCAACTCGGAAACTCGGCGACGCTTTTGCGTGGTGGTTGGGACGCCCAGTCCTCATCTGGCCAATCGCCGGCAGGCACTACCGCGGGCACACTGGCCTCCACAACCGCAGGCGTGCGAACAGATGGCACTCCGGCTGCGTTTCCCACCAATATCCCGATCCCAACTCCGGGTGATGCGCTGAATTTTTCCATTCCGTTGGCGTTTGCCGGACAGTTGACCACCCTTGAACTGGCCGTTTGGCGGGATGGCGGACGGCGCCAGGATGGACAGGAAGAGACGAACAGCGGATTGCACGCCCGGATGCATCTCGATATGGAATCTCTCGGTCGCGTTGGCGCCGACATCCGAATCATGGGCAATAGCTTGCGCTGTCGTTTGACTGCAGATCGCGAGGATACGTACGCGCTTCTGCAAAAGAATGGAGATGGCTTGCTTGACCGGCTTCGCGGTGCGGGCTTTTCCGTGGAAGGATTGGACTACCGGCCGCTCTTGGTGGCACCGCCGGATGCCGGACGTGCCGTGGTCCGCCGAGTTGACATGGGTTTGTAAGTGAAGGCAAGTTTCCGCAATGAGGCAGACGAAGGCAGGTACCCCTGCAGAGGTTATTGTTTCTGTCGACCATAGGAAGAGTAAGACAGCGATTCAATGAGAAAAGTCGCCGTTGCGTTACGCGGAGGCCTACCGTGGACCCCGGGTGCGAATGGTCGCGCCGAGGCCCCGGTCATTACTGCGTCCGGTCGTGGGTTCCTGGCCGACGAGATCGTGGCGATGGCCGAGGCAAACGGTGTTCCAGTCGAGCGTGATCCGGCACTTGCAATGGCCCTTTCTCATCTCGAGGTTGGCCAGGCAATACCGCCGGCCCTGTACACGGCGATTGCCGAACTTCTGGTGTTCTTGTACGAACTTGATGCCCAACAGGCGCGTGCGGCCGGGTCGCCCGCGCCAATCGATACCGGCGATCCCAATGCACCACTGAGTGCATTGCTTTCGCAGGTATCCTGAAGTAGCACGGTGACCCGCTAACTTGGTTCATCGGTGGAGGAAGACCGTGGCGCGAAACGGACGCTTTGTGCGGGCACAGATCACGCGTGCCGGAATGGTGCTGGCTGCAGTTGCCGGCTTGGCAGCGGCTGGTCTCCCGGTTCTGCCGGCAGGAGCGAATGGCGTTGGCACGGTCTATGTAGCCAATGAGGGATCGGGTTCGGTATCGATCATCGAACACGTGGGTAACACGGTGCTTGTGACCGTGCCCGTTGGACCGGCGCCGCGTGGCGTTGCCGTCACGCCAGATGGACGTATTGCGTTCGTGGCGAACACTGGCAACGGGACAGTCTCGGCGATTGACCGCGACTACTATCAGGTGTCGAACACGACGCGGGTTGGCAAGGCCCCTGAGGCGGTCGTCGCGCCGGCCGATGCGACTTTTTCGATGGTCGCTGAAGGTCCGGGTAGTGAAATCGTGACCATCGACGCTGTGGGTGCGCGCGTGAAAGCCGTTCAGGTTCCGGGCAAGCCAATCGCCCTCGTTGCGACCCGGTCAGGCAACCGCGCATATGTTGCGCTCGAAGGAAACGTCAACGTCTATCCGGTTGATGATGGCGACAGGGTCGGTGCTCCAATTCCAATGGGTAATCCGGTGGTTGCGATGGCATTGACGTCCGACGGTGGAACCCTCTATGCGGTCATTCCAGAGACAAACGCACTTGCAATTGTTGAGACCGGGTCGGGAAAGATTTCTGCGTCGATACCGGTTGGGCTGACCCCGCTTGGGTTGACGATCGCACCCGATGGCCGGGTTTTCGTCAGCAACAGTGTTTCGAATGATGTCACGGTCGTCGATCCAGTCGCCCGCAAGGCGGTTGCGACGATTGCGGTTGGCAAGAGGCCGGTGGGCATCGCGATTGGGCCGGATGGTGCCAACGGGTACGTGGCGAACAACCAGGACAACACCGTCTCGGTGATCAACATGGCGCGACTGGAACAGTCCAAGATCGTGAATGTTGGTTCGCGACCCATCGCGATTGCGGTCGCGCCGCTGCAGATGGTTCCGGCAACGCGTCCTGCCGGAGCCGCGCCTCAGGCACAGGGTGCAAAGCCACCGGCGGGTGCGGTGGTGGGGGGTGCTTCCGAAGCAGTTTCCCGTGGCACGGGTGCTTCCGGGCCATCAGTCCTGCCGAAGAGCATGCCGAATACTGGTGACGGCTCGGTTTCGGTCGGTCCCGACCCACTCACCTATCTCCCCTATGCCGGCGCCGGAATCGGCTTCGGATTGATCCTCGCATTCGTGAGGCTCCGTGTGGCCCGAGCCGTTACCAAACGAGACTGAGGCGTCAGGTCACCGCCGAAGAAACCTGCCGGGTTCCACAACGTGGGGTCCGGCTTTTTTTGTCTCATCTGTCCGGATGCCGGGTACCCTCATCGTGTGCGTCACGCTGATCGTGATGCGACGAGGAGACAATGACGATGGCTCAGGGTGGCCCTCCCCCCGTCCTCAAGACCGAACATGTCGGGATTCGCGTTCGTGACCTTGACGCTGCCTTGGCGTTCTACCGTGACCTGCTCGGCCTGCCTGAGTTCGACCGTGTGGTCACCGGATCAGGGAACACGCTTGTCCTGCTAGAAATGGGCGAGGCGGGCTACATCGAACTGATCGGGAGCCCCAATTACGAACCGATGCGACCAGCGGGCAATCATGCCGGGATCCAGCATGTTGCGCTCCTGGTCCCAGACCTTGACGCATGGGTTTCGTACTTGACCGCGCACGGGGTGGCCATCACTGCAGGCCCGTTGTCAATGGAGTGGCCGAAAGCTACCGCAAAACTCTGCTTTGTTGCGGATCCGGAGGGCAATCCGGTCGAGTTCTTCGAACGTCGTCTGCACGCCTGACCAACCTTCAAGGAGAGTACCGTGCAGATAGTCCTGTACGGGCCGGATGGCCCTCGTTGGGCACCCCGCCTTCGTAGCGATGTTCCCGACATCACAGTGGAAACCACGTCTGTTGAGGATGAGGCGGTCACCTTGGTGGCCACAGCTGATGCGTTTTTCGGGGTGATCTCACCGCGCATCCTTGTGTCTGCCCGGAATCTTCAGTGGATCCAGACCCCCATGGCCGGTCTGGAACGCTATTTCTTCCCGGAGCTGCAGTCCCATCCGGTCGTGGTGACCAACATGCGGGGCATCTTCCACGACATGATTCCGGATCAGGTTCTGGGGTACATCCTGTGCTTTGCCCGTGACCTTCACTCGATGATCCGGCGTCAACTCGAACGACGATGGGCCTTTGACGAGGTCAAAGTGCTTGACCTGCCCCGCATGACGTTGGGCATCGTCGGCTTGGGAGGGATTGGCGCCGGTGTTGCGCGGCGCGCGCGTCCGCATGGCATGCGAATCATCGCGACTGATCCGCGTCTCACCGAATGTCCGCCAGAGGTGGATGCGTTGTGGGGTGCCGACCGTTTGGATGATCTGCTTGCCGAGAGTGATTTCGTGGTGGTGTGTGCACCGGAGACACCGGAGACACGTGGCCTGTTCAACGCCGAACGGTTCTCACGGATGAAACAAGGTGCGTACTTCATCAATATCGGCCGCGGACGCGTTGTCTTGTTGGATCCCTTGGTTCAGGCACTCGAGTCGGGTCATCTTGCCGGCGCGGCTCTCGATGTGTTCGAGGTTGAACCATTGGTTGCCGACCATCCGCTCTGGGGAATGCCCAACGTGATTTTGACCCCACACACGGCAGGGGTTGGCTCACACGAGGAGGACCGGCGTTACGACGTACTTCTCGAGAACGTCAAGAGGTTTGTCTCGGGACAGCCGCTTCACAACGTTGTGGACAAGCACGGGGGCTACTGATCCGTCCCGGGGAAAACGTGAAGGTCAGGAATGGGGAACGCCAGACCCCCCAATCCTGACCGCCGCACCCATGGCAATCTCCGCGACTGGGGTAGTCGGAAGTGTTGCCGGGGCGGAAAGTGGGACTCGCACCGAAGCTTGTGGTCAGGCGCGGCGGGTCCCGCGAAGTTCATCGGCATCGCATGAAGCGGCGTGCTCCAAGTAGCGCGCGATATGCGCGATTTGGCCTTCGGCCATGAAGGCGGAGACTGCAAGGGTCTGTTGGTCCTGCTCGGCAAAGTAGTCGTGCATCCGGCCGAGGAGGAAACGCACGAGGTGCGCTTGCTTCCACACGACGGCGCGGTCGTCGCCATCAGTCAGTTCTTGCAACCGACCGTGCACCCATCCGGCAAGCCAACCCACGTCGTCGGGTGTATCGCGTTCAAGTGGGCAAACGGCCGTGTCTGGTTCGTCATCGACATCATATTGTGATGGTCCGAAGCCCCTCAATTTGGCAAGGAGGCGCTGCTGACGAGGTTGTCCCGGTCGGAGGCGGGTACCAGTCCTGACATGAATGATCAGGTCATCGAGTTCGGAACGGGACAGGTCCAGGGTGACACGTTCGAGTTCTTCGGCACGACCGATCTCTGGCATGACTGGAACCGCCTTCACAGAAACATTGATGGAACCGACTCTGGTCAGATGCGCGCTGGTCGAAAGGTCGCTCACATGCCGCAAGAATTGGTACGTGGCATTCTAGCGTCTTTTTGGCCGCGGTGCCGCAGTGCCGCGAACGTAGCGCGGCATCCGCTATGCTCCACCGATGCCCGACGACGATTTGCTTCCCCTTGACAACCCTGAGGTGTACCGCGCGCTTGGCGACATGCTGATCGCGATTACCGAGGCCGAGAAACTTCTGGGACGCGTCCACACCCTGGCGGTTGGCATCGGTGCGTACGGAATGCTTGAACATCTGGATAGTGAACTCTTCTGGAAAGTGCGTGCCGCTGGAGACCACCTGCGGGACATCCTGGACGTCGAACGCGTACATGGCGGCTATACGTAGGCGCGGATAGGCATGCAACGCGTCATGTGACGGCACCACGTGCCGTGATTGGTGTCACGTTGGCAGCGATCCGTTTGCAGATGGAGACCGTGCGGAGCCTAACGGTCTTCGAAGGAGAGGCCTAGTCTGGCGAGCATGGCACCTTCAAGTGCGCTGAGCGCGGTGCCTACGCGTCCGGTGATCGTGCCGTCGAAGGTCTGGATCGTAATCCCATGCGCTCCGTAGCGCGCCAGGGCGCACTCGGCAAGGGATGCATTGCCCAATCGTCGCCACGCAAGGGTTGGGACGTATCTTCCAGTGGCTAGGCGGACGGTGCCACTCGTCTCCTGGTGACGGCGTCCCGCGGGACGGTCACGCAGGGTGTAGCCCGAACGAGTGACGGCATCGGCGGCCGCAGCGCCAATCCGTGCATCTGGATGGTGTGCGAGTGCACGTGCCGGTGCGGTCAGTTGACCGAGGAATGTCCGTCGTCGGAGGTTGCCCTCGCCGAGCTGACGATGCAGGTCGGCATTGATTGTGAAGCTTTCGATGAGACGTGCGCCGCTCGGTGCATCCAAACGCGTTGAGACCGCGGGGTTGCCCCAGTCTTGCGTATGAAAGAGAACGGTCGGGGGAGTGTCGTCGAAGGCCCGAAGGACGGTGAGTTCACTGGAAGCAGGAACGGCGTCGAGGACCGGAACTGAACGGCCTGCCAAGGCGCGGGTCGTGGCGTCTTCGGGAAGGACGACTGATATCCGGGCGCGCCCCAACAGGCGTTGCCGGTACCGGGATGGGCGGGTACCTACGATTGCGTCGATGACCGCCCAGGCAATACGTGCCCCGGCTTGGACATCTCCGTCGGCGACGATCCAGACGTGGTCACGGGCGCCGGGATTACTGGTGGCGTAGGTCATGCGCACGGATCCGGGTTCTGATCCTTCGATCGGTCGCGCGACCACCAAGCCTTGGTCAACCCATGACGTGAAGGCATCGGACCATGAAGTGGGAGGTGCGCCAGGGGCGCGGGGGTCACTCGTTCGTGGCAGGGCGAAGAGTTCCGTCGCCGTCCTCCTTTGGCAGGGATGCCGTGGGTGATGGTGCGTCATCCCCGTCGCGATGATCCGGGGTCGTCTCTTCGGACAACGGTGATGGTGCCTCTTGTGGTGTCGTCGCACCATTTGGGTCAGGGTTGTCATTTCGCCCGGATGAGGGGCGATCGGGTTCGGGGATTACCGAAGGGGCCAAGTCCGCTTCGTCCTCTCGGATCGGATCAACGTGCGCGATGTCACTCGCCGGGACCGCGAACTCGGAACCGTAGGCGGCAAGTTTTGCGTTGGTAGTCACGTCAGATGGTGGTTCGTCGTGACCGGATGGCGCATCGGAAGCGGGTTCGATGCTCGAACTGACCGAAGGAAGCGCCACCCAGATTGGCGGTGCACTCCGGTGGATGGTGGCATGTTCGTAGAACGGGATCAAGGCGTCGATGCCAAGTTCACGGCAGTGGCGGGCGGCGTCTTGCGGAGCATCCTTGATCAGGGACGCGAGGTTGCCCAGTGTCGGGTGAGTGGCGACCGTGACTGGCGCCAGGGCACTGGGGTGGCGACGATCGGTTTCAGCGCCGATCGCAAGGCGCAAGGCATCAATCCGATCAGCCGCAAGGCGCCGTGAGGCGGTCAAGTAGCCACGCCGGAAGAGCGGTAGGCCAAGCCCCAACCATGCCCCAACGGCCATTTGCAGGGCGTACTCGCCTGGGTAGGACGGTCCCACCGCTAGAAGCATCAAACCTGAGACCAGAAGTCCTCTCGAGACAAAAGTCCGTACTTCGGCGAATGGTGTCGCCTGATTGCGCAATCCGGCACTGACGATCGAGCGGCGGACCAGATCCCGGGCTGCATCGGCGACGGCGCCCCGGTCCGCGAGGGTGGCTTCCGAGGCAAGAATTGTGATTGTCGGTTGGACGGGATGTGCAACCAAGGCATGTCCAAGCGCAGCGATTGCGACCTGTGACACGCTTGGCAAGACGAGGGCGTGTCGCACTGACGGTTCGTCGCTTCCAGTTGAGGGGACAGGGGCCAGAAAGACAGGAATGATCGGACCGGACAGGGTGGCGTGTGCAGGCCGAGTGAGGCTCACGGTGCATGCCCCTCGAAGGTGATCCATGGGTGAGACGGTCGTCCTTCTTCTGGGCCCACGTGCTTTTCGCTGCGTGCGCGTGACCGGTAGTATGCGGCGACGTGGCGCCAACCGCGATCACGACAGTGGGCTTCCATCGCCGCGAAACGGGCACTTGGAGAACCGTCGAGGCGACTGGAGATTGCCCACAAGGACATCAGTTGGTCCTGGGTTTCGGCTTGCGTGCCCGCGGTGATCTCTAGGGTTCGCAGCGCACGCGCAAGACCCGCTCCGGCGCCCGTTGATCGTCCCAGTCCGCGCACTGCCCGGAAAATGCCTCGCCACCATCGCAGGGGGTTGCGATCGTTGATCCATAGCGGTGGTAGCGAGAGGAATCCGGTCAGAACCGCAAGCCAGGCGAAGCCCGGACCGGCGTCGAGGGCACGCCAAGCCAAGGCAAATGTTGCGAGTGTGCCGAGAAGCCACCAGAGAACTCGACGAGCGCGCCACCGTGGTGCAGGTCCGATGGCGTTGCCTGTTGCAATGGTCAGGGCGGCACCGGCAAGGGCAAGGTCCGATGGTGCGGTTGGTGCCGGCGTGTAGACCTCAAGCGACAGGCCTGTCGTGCCGCGCACATCACGGCGTTTGGCCGTTGCCTGACGGGATTCTGGGCGTGGTTGAAGGAACAGGACACCAGTGGCGCCATCCACGTCGGGAAGGACGTAGGCTTCAAGCAACATCGAGGCGTCTCACAGACCAGGTGTCCGTCTTTGGAGGCATGACCGTCTGGAGAGGCTAGCATGCTGACACCATGTCGTGTCTGCCGAAACCCGGGTTTGGCCCTCGTACACTCTTCCTGTCGGTAGGGGCGAAGCGTACGGGGAACGCAAGGGCATGATCGCAAACGAAATAGGTATCCGTCCGCTTCCGTCACCAGAGTGGTGGACGACGACCGCTGACGGTGTGTGGGACGTGGTGGTGGTAGGCGCGGGCCATGCCGGTGCAGAGGCCTCGTTGGCGGCGGCGCGCATGGGTGCGCGGGTGCTAGTTGTCACGGCCACCCCGACGGCAATTGCGTCGATGCCTTGCAATCCGTCCATCGGCGGACCGGCAAAGGGACACCTGGTCAGGGAGATCGATGCCCTTGGCGGCGTGATGGGCAGGGCAGCTGACCGTACCGCCCTGCAAATCAGGATGCTGAATACCGGGAAAGGACCGGCTGTCCGTGCCTTGCGCGCGCAGTGCGACAAGCATCTGTATGCGTCGGCGATCAGCGATGTTCTCCAGTCGCACCCCGGGATCACTGTCCGACAAGGGATGGTGACCGGTCTGGTTACGGTCGACGCCCCCTTGCGGGGTAGCGCAGGTCTGTCTGGTCGGGTGATCGTTGGCGTGGTCACCGCTGCCGGAGAGCGGTATGCGTCGCGTGCGGTAATCCTCACGACTGGGACATTTCTTGATGGCCGTCTGGTCTGCGGGGATGTGGTAGGGACCGGGGGGCGCTTTGGTGAGGGGCCGTCTGTCGGCCTCTCGTCGTACCTCGCGTCGCTCGGTCTGACCTTGTCGCGTCACAAGACCGGGACACCCCCGCGCGTTGATGCACGGACCATCGACTTTTCCAAGTCCATGATCCAACCGGGGAGCGATGTGCCCCTTGGGTTTGCACATGAAGCGGTTGCGGGTGCGGAGGTTGCGCAAGGGATACCGCATCCGGCGTACCCGGGAGTTGTGACGGGCGGGTGGCGCACGCAGATGCCCTGCTATCTCGTCCACACAAATGAGGCTACCCACCAGGTTGTCCGGGACAACCTTCACCGGGCACCGATGTACAACGGCGCGATCACCGCGCCCGGTCCGCGGTACTGTCCCTCATTCGAGGCGAAGGTGGTCCGGTTCGCGGAGAAGGAACGACACCAGTTCTTCCTCGAACCGGAAGGTTTTGATACCGAATGGGTCTATGTTCAGGGGGCGAACACAAGCCTGCCGGAAGTGGTGCAGGCTTCGATGCTTGCGACGATCCCCGCCTTGACCCAAGCAACGATCCTCCGCCCCGGATATGCCGTCGAGTACGACTATGTGCCTGCGTGGCAGACGTTGCCGTCACTAGAGAGCCGTGCCGGTGCGGGCCTCTTTCTGGCTGGGCAGATCAATGGCACGTCTGGGTACGAGGAGGCCGCGGCCCAAGGATTGTTGGCCGGTATCAACGCCACGTTGCGGGGGCGCGCCCTGCGCACCCACGGTCCGTGGGTGTGCGATGCTGCCTGGACCCCTTGGCTAGTGACCCGTTCGCACGCGTATCTCGGGGTGATGATTGACGACCTGACGACACAGGTCTACGACGAACCGTATCGGTTGCATACGTCGCGGGCGGAGTACCGTCTGCTGTTGAGGCATGACAACGCAGACCTTCGCTTGACGCCGGATGGGGTTGCGCTGGGTTTGGTGCGTGCAGCACGAGGCTTGGCGGTCGAGGCAAAGCGTGACCGGATTGCATCGGCGTTGGCAGCGTTTGCGAAGTCGCGGGTCGTGCACGCCCACAACGAAGCCTTGGTAGCCCTTGGTTTCCCTCCGGTTGTCCGTGCGTGTACCGCCCAGGAATATCTCTGCCGACCGGATGTCGGCATCGGGTTCGTCGAAGCCCTCGGTGGCGAGGCGTTCAAGCTTGGGCTGCCAGACGACGTGGCTGCGCATGTGGAAGTGGAGACGAAGTATGCGGGGTATGTGAAGCGACAGCACGAGGAGGTTGCGCGGACGGCTGGCATGGATGGCGTTGCAATCCCGCTCACGGTTGATTTTTCGGTGATGCAAGGTCTCCGGCGTGAGGCACAGGAGCGCCTGACCCAGTACCGTCCCATGACGGTTGGGCAGGCATCGCGGATTGCCGGGGTCACTCCGGCCGATGTTGCCGTGTTGCTTGTACGTCTGAAAGCAGGGTAGGCGAAAGGTGTGCCGGGGCAAGATGGATGACATCTTGAACGGGCACGTGATCAGGGGTTGGGGGTCACCTCGGCTTCGTCGTCGATTGCCGAACCTTCGGCAATTTCGTCTTCCCCGATTTCGTCCGGTGCAAGGGCTTGGACGGAACTGTCTTCGGGGTCGGGGATCACTGGCGTTGCGAAGTCGACAAAGTCAAGGTCGCCTTGGCCGAATGCCGAGGCGGCGACTACAGTGTCACCGACGTCAGGTCGGATGATCCGGACGCCCGACGAGTTCCTGCCGATGCGGCGAAGGTCGGCAATGCGGGTGCGGATGATGATCCCGGAGGCCGTGATCGCCATGAGATCGGTCGCTTCCGAAGTGATCGCAATGGCAGCGACAAGGGGACCAGTGCGTGCATTCGTGATACTCGCGCGGAGACCATGACCGCCGCGTCGTTGAGTGCGGAAGTTCACCCACGGGGTCTGCTTGCCGATGCCGTTGGCACTGACCACGACGAGGGACCCTTCGGGCGGGCAGACGACGAATCCGATGCACTTGTCATCGTCGCGCAAGCGTATGCCCCGGACGCCACCACTGGTGCGACCACTCTGTCTCAGGTCGGACTCCATGAAGGTGATCGCCTGTCCACTGGCAGTGACAAGGGCGAGACGATCCTCACCGGACGTTCGCACGACCCACCCAAGTTCGTCGCTCTCATCAATGTCCATGGTTTTGAGACCATTTTGTCGGAGATTGGCGTACTGCGAAAAGGCGTTGCGCTTTATCTCGCCCCGTCGTGTCGCAAAGACCAGGAACCCGGTGTTCTCTGAATCCGGCATGGTGATGATCGACGTGACACGTTCGTCGGCGTCGATCGCAACGAGGTTGGCGATCGATGTGCCACGGGCGTTTGGAAGGACCTCTGGGAGTGCCCAGACCCGCGTGCGAAGGACGCGACCGCGATTGGTGAACACGAGCAACCAATCGTGCGTGTTGGCAAGCGTCAGAACGCGGACATCATCATCGACCTTGGTGGCGATGCCTCGTCGTCCACGGCCCCCACGTGACTGCTGCACATACGTGTCCGGAACCATCCGCTTGGCATACCCCCGTTCTGTCAGGCAGACGAGGACGGATTGCCGGGGCTGAAGGTCGGCTTCGGACAGGTAGCCGTCTTCATCCGGCATGATGACTGTCCGGCGTGCGTCACCGTACTTGGTTCCGAGTTCGGCGAGTTCGTCCTTGATGATCTGCCGGACGCGGGTTGGTGTTTCGATGATGTCCTCGAAATCGATGATGGCAGCTCGGAGGACCGCAAGTTCATCGAGCAGTCGCTGCCGCTCGAGGACAACGAGACGACGCAACTGCATATCCAGAATCGCATTGGCCTGAACTTCGGAGAGGCCGAAGATCGTGATCAGGTTTGTGCGCGCCTCCTCGGTACTCGAGGCGGCACGGATGGTCGCGATCACTTCGTCAAGGCGATCAAGGGCGCGCGTCAGACCCTCGAGGATGTGTGCACGGTCGCGTGCCTTCCGCAGATCGAAGCGTGTGCGTCGTCCGATGACTTCGATGCGGTAGTCGATGTAGCACTGGAGCGCGTCGGCCAGGTTGAGGGTTTTAGGTTGCTGTCCGATCACGGCCACCATGTTGACGTTGAAGGCGGTCTGCAGGGTGGTGTGCTTGAACAGGTTGTTGCGGACCGAATCCGGTCGTGCATCGCGCTTGAGTTCGATGACGAGGCGCATGCCTTGCCGGTCTGACTCGTCTCGGAGGTCGGCAATGCCGTCGAGTTTCTTGTCCTTGACCAGTTCAACAATCTTCTCTTGCAGGGTTGCCTTGTTCACTTGGTACGGAAGTTCCGAGACGATCAGTCGAAGATGCCCGCGATCGGATTCCTCGACTTCGACCTTGGCACGGATGTTGATCCGTCCCTTTCCGCTGGTGTAGGCCTCGCGGATGCCGCTGCGACCGATGATGTATCCCGCGGTCGGGAAGTCCGGGCCGGTCACGAACTGCATGAGTTCGTCGACGCCGGCAGTGGGATTGTCAATGAGATGGGTGATGCCCGCCACGAGTTCGCGCAGGTTGTGGGGCGGGATCTTGGTCGCCATGCCGACGGCAATGCCCTCGGCGCCGTTGAGGAGCAGGTTTGGCAACGTGCCCGGAAGGATTGAAGGTTCCTTCTCGGTGGCGTCGAAGTTGTCGTTGAAGTCGATTGTGTCCTTCTCGATGTCCGCAAGCAGTTCCTC
>SXGT01003074.1_pt1 | contig 39773 bp, 19 predicted proteins | sample 3176221 | NCBI WGS metagenome assembly SXGT01 (sample SAMN11356862, study PRJNA531348) | freshwater metagenome | isolation source: freshwater sample F1-120 | place: China: Fuxian Lake, Yuxi | collected 2017-12-25
AGGCTTCATGCGACACCTCCAACACCGACCGGAACGCCCGGTCGGGTGCCAGAGGATCACAGCGGGGAACCGCTGTCGATCGACGCAGCGAGCAATGGCGGCTCCCCCGCGCGTCTCGCTTCATGATCGGCGTCCTAGCACCGTCGTCGGGACGTGCCAAGCGCCCCCACGGACCTCACGCCGGACGGTCCTGCCGCGACCGATCACGTAGCCGCGCCGCGTAGCCGCGCATGGCGTCGGCCAGCTGGTCGAAGCTTTCGAGCACGTAGAGGATCGGTTGGTAATGGTGGATCTCGAAGGGCGTCGCGCACACCCGCTCGAGGTCGAAGGGGCGCCGCTCGACGCTCGGCGAATAGAGCGCGTGGTGCCCCTCGCCTTCGCTCGAGATGAGGCCCGAGCCGTAGAGCTTGAGGCGGCCCTCCTCGTGGATGAGCCCGAACTCGACCGGGAACCAGAAGAGGCGCGCCAGGCGCTCGGTCTCTTCGGGGTCGTCGGTCAAGAGCGCCGCCTGTCCATAGGTCTGCAGGAAGTCGGCGAAGCTTGCATCCGCATGCAAGGGTACATGTCCGAAGACGTCATGGAGGATGTCCGGCTCGGGCAGGTAGTCCATCTGCGCTTTGGGCCGGACCGTAATCGTCGTCGGGAACTGCCGCGCCGCCAAGAACGCGAAAAAGCAGCGCGCCGGGATGTAGCCCGGGACCGCGTGCGACGACCAACCGGTCAGCGGCAGGAGGAAGCGGTTCACGTCCGCGATGCGCGGAACCTCGTCGGGCGAGAGCTGGATCGTCGCAGCTCCGTCGAGGAAGACGCGCGACCCATCGGTCGCGAGCTGCTCCATGCGTTTCCGGAAGATGACGCCCCAGACCTCGTGGTCCTCGCGCGTGTAGCGCTCCCAGCGCTGCGTGATCTTCATCGCGTCGAGATCGAGCGCGTGCGCCGGGACCGCCGCCTGCGCGTCGGCCGCTGCCAACGCCGCGCGCGCCTCGTCCGAATCGATGACGGCCGAGCGGAGCGCGCCCGCGCCCGCCATCGTCGCCTCTGGCTTCATGCCTTTCACGCGGCCGAGTGTGGCATGTCGCCCGCCTTATCGGAAGGACCGGATGGACCGGAAGGGGCCGAAGGGGCGGCCCGTGCCGTAGGCGCCAGGATCGCGAACGACTCGAGTTTGGGCCACGCAGCCCCGAGCCGTCAGAGGCAACCGGTCCCGAGCGTCGCCACGCCGCCGGTGAGCTCGGCGATCGGGATCTTGGCGAGAAAGACGTCGCGCCCACCGAGAGTCGCGCCCGGCGCGCCGAGGGTGCCATCGGTCGAGCCCGTCACATAGACCGTCGTCGCGTCGGCCACCACCGCTTGGCCGATGTCCTTGCCGCTCGCGCCGTCGGCCGAGGAATCGAACAGCACCTCGCCGACCACGTTGCCGTCGAGGTCGTAGCCCCGCACGAACGCGTGCGTGCTCGCGCTCGTCCCGCCATGGGCCACCGTCGCCGATCCATAGATGCCGACCACGAACACGTGCTCACCTTCGGTCGCGAGCTTGGCGGCCGCGTCGCCGTTCTTGGTCCCGAACTCGCGCGTCCACACATGCTGGCAGCGCTTGTCGTACTTCGCGATCCACGCGTCGGTCTTGAAGTCGTCGGTCGGCGGGAAGCTGTCCTGGTTGCAGGCCGCCCCGTCCGCGAACTGCCCGTTCACGACGCCCTCGGAGTACCCGCCGACGTACACGTGGTCGCCGACGACGAGAACCGTCTGTGCGACATCCTTGAGCTTGGTGCCGATCTGGGCGCGGCAGACCTCCTTCGCGGAATCGAGGCTGCGATCCATGATCACGAGGAAGGCGTCGGTCGAGCCACCGACGTAGCCGCCGTGCTCGGCGCCGAGCGCGAGGCCATCGGACGTCTGGCCGACCGCGTAGACCCCGTCGCTGTCGGCCGCAACGCCCATCATCTCTTGGAATTTCGGGCCTCCGAGCTGATCGACCGCCGTCGTTGCGCCCGCGGGCGTGACGCGCATGACGACCATGTCTTCGTCGCCGAGCTTGGGGTCGGCCCCGACCCTGCCGGCCGACCCGCCCGCCGCGAAGACGTCGCCGTCGCTGACGACCGACAGGAATTCGTCGACCTTGCCGGCGTTGCGAATCGTCACCTCCCAGGCGCGGCTCTGGAGATCGAGCGCGTACCGCGAGAGGATGCCGTCGTTCTGGTAGCCGGCCGCGGGTCCCTCGCGGTACTTGGCGGCCACGTAGAGCGCGTCCGCAGTGGCCGCGAGACCCTTGACCGAGTCGCTCGCCTGCTCGCCGAATTGGACGCCGACGCCCGTCGTGGCGTTGACGACGAACGCGTCGGCGCAATCCTCGCCCGCGTGCTCGCCGGTTTCCGCGCAGGGGTCGTCGAAGGCGCCGAACCACGCGCTCGAGGTGTCGCCACCGATATAGATGGCGGCTCCCAAGAGCGCGAGGCCTTCGCCCTGATCATCGCCGGCGCCGCCGTAGTGGGTGACCCACGCCGGATCGTGCCGACGCCCGATACCGATTTGCGACGCGCCCAAGGCCCCCGCCGCGACCTCTGCGCTCGCCTCCTGATCGGTGGCGACCTGGGTGTCTTGCGTGGCGGGGGCGTCGGACGCGAGGGTGTCGCCTTTGCCATGCTTGGGGCCGGAGGCATCGCCGCAGGCGCTTGCGAGGCCGGCGAGAGCGACGAGGACGGAGCCTGCCCAGGAACTCGGAAGCGACGTCATGGCGCGGAGTGTGCCATGTCGCCCGGGTGATCGAAAGGGGCGGACGGGGCGGACGGGGCGGACGCGGCGGAAGCGACGGCGCGCGCCAAGTACGGCGCGAGGATCGCAAACGGCTCGAGCTTGGGCTTGTGCTCGAGCAGAAGTCCCGCAAGCGTCCCGAGCACGCGCCCGAGCAGGACGAAGCTCGGCGGCACGCGCACGGCGGTCCCGTTCTGCGCGGCCGCCTGGAGCTTCGCCACGAAGCGCGCGAGCTCGGCGTTCATGTCGATGTCGGCGATGGCGCGGCCAGGTCGAACGGCGTCGACGATCTGCAGCGCCATGGCGAGGAGATCGCCCTCCGACGACGCCTCGAAGCCGAGGTTCGCGAGTTCGACCGCGGCGCGCTCGGTCTGGCCGGCGAGCAGCGACACAAAGAGCCGCGCGTAGGCCGCGCGCTCGGCGGGCGGGATATGCAGGACCGAGCCGAAGTCGAGCACGGCGACCTGGTGATCGGGCGTGACCAGGTAGTTGCCCGGGTGGGGATCGGCGTGGACGACCCCGTGCACGAATACCTGGCAGGCGACCGAGCGGACAATCGTCACGAGGATGGCATCGCGCGTCGCGAGGTCTCCGGCGGCCACCAGCGCCGCGAGTGCGTCGCCGAGGCGCGTACCGACGATGCGCTCCATGACCATGACCTCGCCGGTGACCAGCTCCGGCACCAGCGTCGGCACGAGCACGCCGTCGCCCGCGGCGAGCGTCGCAGCGCGGAACGCCTCGAGGGTCTGCGCCTCGGTGCGGTAGTCCAGCTCGGCCGTGAGGGCGCGTGCCAGCTCGGCGACGATCGGCGCGAGCTCGACGCCGGGGACGATGTCGGGCGCCATCTTGGCCAGGACGCGCAGGGCGCCGATGTCGGCCTCGACCGTCTCGCGCGCGCCCGGCACGAGCACCTTCACGACGACCTCGCGCCCGTCGTGGAGACGCGCGGCGTGGACCTGCGCGAGCGAGGCGGCCGCCAGCGCCTCGGCCTCGAGCGCGGCGAAGTGGGCCTCGCGCGACCCGAGCTGCGCGTCGATCGCGGCGAAGATCACCTCGGACGGCAGCGCCGGCACGCGGTCTTGGAGCAGCGCGAGCTCCTCGATCCAGGGCGCGGGGAACAGATCGGGCCGGCACGAGGCGACCTGGCCGGCCTTCAGGATCGCGCCGCGCAACTCGACCGCCGCCTCGCGCGTCGCGATGGCGAGCGCGCGGTGGATCGCCGGATTGCCGTCCGCGGGCTCGCCACGCGCGAGGGCGCGCAGGCGCAAGAGGCGCCAGAGCGCGAGGATGCGCGTGCCCGAGCCGAGGAGGCGCGTGAGGCGCGGGGTCGCGCGAGCGCCGCCCTTGAGCGCGAGCCAGCCGTCCATCGCGGCGCGCCCGAACGCCTCGGCGTCGCGCGAGACGGCGCCGACGTCGGCGGCCAGATCCTCGGCCAGGCGATTGACCTGCGTGCCGACGTTCTTGACGAAGCCGAGGACGTTGCCGACGAGCGCGCGCAGGGACTCAGTCGTCGTCGGGCCGGTCGGGCCGGTCGGACCTGGCGGTCCTGTCGGGTCGGGCGCCGTCTGCGGCTCGGACGGATTCGGCTCGGGCGGGTTCGGCGGCGACTGGACCATGGCGGAGCTCCTCGAGACAGGGGATGCAGAGGGTCGGGCGCGGACCTACGAAAGGCGCGCCGTCGATCGCGGCGAGCGCGGCGTCGGAGCCGCGCGGCAAGATGGCGTTGCAGATGTGACAGAGGGCGTTGCGCTCGAGGACGACCGGCTGCCACCCGACGATCGTCGGCGTCGGAGGGGTCGAAGGCGCGCCCGCCATCGGCACCGCAGGCGCTTTGGTGGCGGCTCGGGCGGGTGCAACGCGGCGACCGGCGCGCGCGCTGTCGATCGTGTCACGCGCCGAGCGCACGATGTCATCGCCCTCGGCGACGAAGTCGTTGACGACCCCTACCGCGTTCCCGAGCAGGTTGCGGATCAGGTTCGACACCGACATGCCGAGGCGGCGTGCCTGGTCTTTCAACTCGGTGTCGAGCGACTCGGGCACGCGCGTGTGGATCACGCGATCGTTCGTGTTGCGCTCGGAGCCCGGTTCCGTCGGCTCAGGCTCGGGCGGCTTGTTTCCTCGACGCGACATGGCTCCGTCCTTGGCTTCCGGCCCGTCCGCTCACAACGTGATACACGTATGCATCACATTGTGACACACGGCAAGCGCTTCCTTCCGGACGCCCGCCGGTGTTCGCCACAGCGCGCGGATCGGGTTAGCCTCGGGCGTCGTGTCCTCCCTTCCCCGCCTCTGCCCCAACGGCCACGGGACCTTCTCGCCCGAGTGCGACGTGTGCCTCGATTGCGGCGTCACGCTCGTCAATGATCGTCGCGGGCGTGTGGTCGGAAACGAGTTCCGCCTCGACCGCCTCATCGGGCTCGGCGGCATGCGCTCCGCCGTCTGGGATGCGGTGCGCATCGCGGACGAGCTGCCGTGCGCCGTCAAGATCGCCGAGATGTCTGCCGAGTCGGACGAGGCCCGGCGCCTCCTCGCCTCGGCCGCGCTCACCTGGGGCCTCGAGCACCCGAACCTCGCGACCATCTACGCCATCGGCCAGACCGACGAAGGCGAGGCGTTCGTCGCGATGGAGCTCCTCAAGGGTCGCACGCTCCAACAGGTCCAGCACGCGCGCGGCCCCTTCGCGCTCGGCCACGCGCTCCACGTCGTGCGCGAGATCCTCGGCGCGCTCGCGCTCGTCCACGGTCGCCAGGTCGTCCACCGCGACATCAAGCCCGCCAATATCCACCTCTCGCAGCGCGAAGGCGGCGGCCCCTGGCGCGTGCGCCTCATCGACTTCGGCGTCGCCAAGCGCTTCCAGCAATACGTCCCCGATGGCCTCGACCTCGCGCGCGCGCCGCCCGGTCACCACGGCCCCATCATCGGCACGCCCGAGTACATGGCGCCCGAGCAGGTCTTGGGGATCGGCTGCGACCCGCGCTCGGACCTCTACCAGACCGGCATCGTCCTCCATCGCCTCCTGACGGGCGAGCTCCCGTTCCAGGGCAAGGACCGCATGGCCTTCTACGAGGCGCACCTGCGCGGGACGCCGCGCCCGCCGGTGCTCGCCGCCGGCGCCCCGCCGCTGCCGCCCGTGCTCGTCGACATCATCGCGCGCGCGCTCGCCAAGCACCCGGCGGAGCGCTTCCCGAACGCCCGCGAGTTCCTGACGGCCCTCGGCCAGGTGCGCTGACGTCCCCGCTCAGGGCGTGGTCTCGGGCGCCATCGCGGGCGCCGTGGGTGCGAGCGTGCGTCAGGGCTGCCAGCGGAGCGGCCGGATGGAACCCGCCTGGCCATCCAGCGTGACGATGTCGGGCTTGCCGTCGCCGTCGAAGTCCCAGATGCCGAAGGCATCGACCTCGTGGCCGGTCGCGACGAAGTCGTGCGGCGTCGGGAGCGCTCCGAACCACGCAGTCAAGTAGAGGACCTCGAGCGACGATTCGTACAGGTCGCTCTGAGAGACGACCAGATCGAGCCAGCCGTCGCCATTCATGTCCGCGGCGGCGAGTGCCGTCCCGTAAGACGCCGGGTTCAGGCTCGCCGTGGTCCCGCCCGAGCCGAAATACAAGCCGGTCGAGCTGTTGTAGCTCTGCTGGAACCAACGCAATTCGGAGCCGCTACCGACCCTGCTGAACAACAGCGCGAAGTCCTCGGCCCCGTCGTGATCGAAATCGACCGCGACGAGACCCGCGACCGCGCGCCCGGGATAGGCGGTGAGCGTCGCGGTGTGGAGGAGCTCGAGGCCATCGGGAGGTCCGCTCGCGCTGGCCTTGCTGAGGCCGACGACGCGCGTGCACGGATAGCCGCTCGGCAGACACTGCCCGGCCAAGAGCAGAGCGGGCTGATCTTCGACGACGCCGTTGGCCGTCCGTCGCTGGAGGGTGATCGGCGAGAGCGCCGTGACCGTATCCGGCACATAGCTGTTGTCGGCAGGGGCGCTCAGGGTCACGGTCGTCGTCGGGGTCGTCACGCGGATCGAGAGCGCGTCCCTCGTGGCGCCATCGAGGATGATGACGAGCGCGTCGAGCCCGTCCACGGCGATGGCATTGGCCGCTGTGTCGCGGACCCCGAGCGACATGCCCGTGATGAAGCTCGGGCTGGCGCTGAGCTCGATCACGGTCTGGGGTGCGAGCAGGCTCGCGTCGCTGCTCGGGGCCAAGAGGGTCATGGCGAAGGACGAATCGGCGCGACGGTAGCCGGCGACGACCTCGCGGCGTCCATCGCCGTCCATGTCTGCGAGCCCGATCGCCTGCAGCATCCCGCCCGGCGACGGGGTGTAGGGGATGACCGAGGCGTCGCCGGCCACATCGGAGGTGACCCAGAGCGTGGCGAGCCCGAACGCGGAGGCCACCGTGTCGCGGCGACCGTCGCGATCGAGGTCGGCGCTGAGTAGCCACTGGGCGGCCGCGCCATCGGTGACGGGGGTCGCCGCCGGCGTATCGAGGGTGAGCGGCGTCGTCGTGACGACGTGGTAGGCTATCGCGTCGTAGATCGCCGCGCCTGTGTGGAAACCGAAGAGGCCGGCGGTGACCAGCTTCCGGAAGCCGTCGGACTCGGCAAAGCCCAGCGCGTGGCTGGCGGCGAAGCGGCTCGCGGCGGTCTGGATGCCGGTGTGGCGCAGGATCGCCGCGCCGGGAGCGGCCCCGAGCCCGGGATCGCAGCGCGCGAGGACGTCGGCGAGACCGTCTTGGTCGAGGTCATCGAGGCTCACCTCGCCCAGGTTCGGGCAGCCCAGGCTGAGGCCGGGGTAGCTGTCCGGGATCGGAACGAGCGTGCCGCTGTCGTCGCGCTGCGTGAGGTAGATCTTCAGGGCGCCGCCCTGGCTCAGGACGACGTCCGCGCGGCCATCGCGATCGATGTCGGCCAAGGCCAGCGTGTACGCTTCGGACGCACCGGTCGAGAGGCAGTCGCGCGCGACGTCGATTGCGCTGGGCCAGCCCGCCGGAACGATCGCCGTCGAGACGACCGTGCACAGATCGTCTTGCATGGCCTCGCGCTTGAGCACGAAATCGAGGATGCCGTCGCGATTGAGGTCGGCCGTCGCCAGCTGCGAGACCTTGGCGCCCAGGCCGCTGACATTGGGTCCGCCCGCGCCTCCCAAGGCGTTGCCAGACTGGAGCGAGCTCCCGAGCGCGGCGGCGGATCCGGTCCAATAGGCGTAGGCGAGGTCGTCATCGCCATTCAGATCCAAGTCGCCGGCGACGAGGGCGGTCTTGTCCCACGCGGCGAACAGGTCCGATGAGGTGAAGACGCCGCTGGCCTGCTTGTAGAGCCTGAGCGCCGGATTCGCGGTGCCGTTGGGGACGATGGCCGCCAGATCCAAGTCGCCGTCACTGTCGAAGTCGCCGCTGACGACGGCGCGCGGATTCTCGTTTCCTGGGCCCGCGTCGGTCGACAGCTTGTCGTTGGCCGCCGCCAGCGCCCGGAAGCGCCCATCGCCGCGCCCGTAGACGATGTCCATGCCCTCGCCGATCACGTTGCCGCTCGCGGCCGTGTTGGGTGGAATGGCGGAGACTTGGAGGAGATCGAGCTTGCCGTCGCCGTTGACGTCGAGGGGCAACTGGACGCCGGTCGGAAAGGCGAGCGCGGGCGTGGGGGTGGGGCCGTCGAAGCGCTGGGTGCACTTGCCGCGGCCGAGGTTCCGCACGTAGCCGACCGGGGTGCCGGTCGCAGGCTGGTTGCGGCTGGTTACGATATCGGGGTTCCCGTCGCGATCGAGATCGAGGAGGAGGACGCGACTTGGGCCATAGCCGGCGGCGGTGCCGGTCGTCACCAGATCCTCGGTCTCGCCGCTGGCCCCGCCGCGCCAATCGCTCGAGCGTTTGACGGTCACCTTGTCGGCGCTGCTGCAGGCGCCGATGAGGTCGCGCGCGCCATTGCCGTCGACGTCTCCCACCGTGAGCCCGCCCACGGCGCAGCTCGTGGCGTGCCGCGAGGCGGTCGGCGCGAAGGTGCCGAGCCCGGTGCCGAAGACGACGTCCATGCCGCCGCCGCCGTCGTTGGAGGTCGTCACGAGATCGAGCCAGCCGTCGCGATCGAGATCGGCGACCTCGAGATCGGCCACGTTGCTCACGGCCGTCAGCGCTGGCCGTAAGCCCCAGGTGAGCGGGGTGGTGACCGTGACCCGGGTGACGGCGACGCCGGCCGGGTGGCCGATGAAGAGATCGGGAAAGCCGTCGCGGTCGAGATCGGCGACGGCCAGCGAGGTGGCGTTGGCTGCGATGGGCAGCGAGGTCACTTGCATGAAGGCGCTGTTGGCGACGTTGCCCCAGAGGACGAGCTTTTGCGCGCGCGTGCAAAGGACGGCGAGATCGGGGCGGCCGTTCTTGTCGAAGTCGGCGACCGCGAGATCGGTCACCACCGAGTCGGTGCCCTCGTCATCGCCGCAGGGTCCGCCCGAGAACGCCGCCAGGAGCGTGGCCAGGGTCGCGCCACCGCCCTCGGCGTCGTCGTCAATGCAGTCGCCGTCGGCGTTGCGGTCCGTGCAAGTGGCGGTCGCATCGCTCCGGAGGTAGACGATGCGGTCGGAGGCTCGGTCGCCCAGGACCACGTCGACATCCCCATCGCCGTCGAAGTCGGCGCTCGCGACGGCTCGGAGCTGCGCGGCGGCGTCGAGCCCCAAATCGTAGAGGCGCTTGGTGAAGGTGCTGGCGCCCGGCCCGAAGTACAAGACGAGCAGGCTCGGGTTCGCGCCGGCGGCCGGCAGGATCAGGTCGGCGCGGCCGTCGCGATTGAGGTCGGCAGCCGCCAGCTGCTGAGTCGAGAACGTCGTCGGCAGCCCGGTGCTCGCGCCCAGATCGGCTCCCGTCCAGCTCTTCTTCCAGCGGTTGTCGACGGCGATCGCGGTGGTGACGGTCGTCGTCCGGGCGCCGACGGTCGCCTTGAGCTCGAGGGTCCCGGAGGCGAGCTCGGGCACGTCGGCCGGCGAGTCCCAGGTGAACGCGATCGGGGCCGGCGAGGCGGTCGTGCGGATGAGGCTGCCGCGGCCGCCGGCGACGTCGCTGCCAGCGACGGTCAGCGGCTCTCCGTCGAAGGCAAGCGCGACGCGGGTGGGCTCGGCGGTCGGGTGGCTGATCTGGGCGTTGAGGCCGATGCACCCGCTGGTGAAGGTTGCGTTGAAGTTGGTGACCAACGGCGCGAGCGCGGTGACTTCGAAGGGATTCGAGAGGGCGCTCGTGAGGCCGCTCGAGGTCGCCGCCAGCGCGTAGCCGTCGCCGAAGCGGCTGACGGTGGGGGCGAAGCCGCGGATGCCGGTCGAGGTCGTGGCCGAGTACGTTCCGCCGAGGCGTCCGCGCGCGGGGTTCTTGGCGAGCTGGAGGGCGATGGTCCGGGAGGCCTCGGCGACCTGGTTACCCCACGCATCGATCACGCGGACCCGAGGCGGGCTCGACATGGTCTCGCCCTGGGCCACGGTGCTCGGCTGGGCGGCCCACGCGAGCGCGGTGGCGGCGCCGACCGTGACCGTGCGGGTGTACGTGGCGGTCCTCGCGATGGCGGCATCGGTGGCCTTGATGAGGCGCGTTCCGGCCGTGCTCAACATGAAGGCGTCTGTGAAGACGTGCTGGCCGGCATCGCCCGTGGTGAACGTGTAGAGCGCCGGCAGGAGCTCGCCGGTCGCGAGGGCGGGATCGGCCACGGTGAAGGCGACGGTGCCGGTGTAGTCGGAGATCGGGTTCGCATAGGCGTCGGCGACCTTCAGCGTGAGAGACCAGGTCGAGCCGGCCGTCCCGGTGCCCGAGGCGCTGTCGAACGCAAACGTCTCGATGGGCCCGCGTTGGACGGTGTGCAGATACGTCGCCGTGAAGGCCGTCACGTTGTCGGTGATCGTGATGGTACGCGCGCCGGCGTTGGTCCCGACCTTGGTCAGCCTGAAGGACGGCCCGAAGGCGCAGGTGCCCACGGAGCAGGTGGCGCCAGACGCGGCGAGCTCGCCGGTCACGAGCGGCGGATCCGCCACGATGAGCGAAACGTAGCCGCCATAGCCGGTCGCCACGTTGTCGTAGCTGTCGTAGGCGGTGGCCGTCAGCGAGAAGATGCTGTTGACGGCCCCCGATCCGGAGTTCGGCACGAACGCGAGGCGGGTCGCGGCCAGCGAGGTCACGTTGCGGTTGTGAGTGGCGCTCAGGGCGGCGTCCCCGAGATCGGTGACCGTGACCCCGCGCACCCCCCTCTTCGTGAGGAGCGAGCCGGCGGTGAAGGTGTGGCGACCGGCGTCGGCGGCGGCAAAGGTGAAGTCCGCGGGCAGGGTCTCGCCGATCTGTAGCGTGGGGTTCGTCACGGCGAAGGTGACCGTGCCGGTGTAGCCGGTCGCCTTGTTCCCGTAGGGATCGAAGGCATCGAGGGTGAGGTCGAAGCTCGCGCCTGCGGCGCCCGTACTCGAGGCCGCGCTGAAGGCGAGGCGCGAGGCGGCGCGCGGCGCGAGGGTGCGGTAGTGAGTGGTCGAGCCCAAGGCATTGCTGGCCCTGATAGAACGGGCCTCGGGTCCCAGGATGCGGCTGAGGGTGAACGCGTCGGTGAAGACGTGGGTGCCGGCGTCGGCGGCGGTGAACGCAGTGTTGCCGGGCAGGACCTCGCCCGCGTAGGTCCCCTCGGTGGAGAAGAAGACCGAGCCGACGAAGCTGGTCGCGACGTTGCCGTAGCTATCGAGGGCGCTGAGCGCCAGCGAGAAGGTGCTGCCGGCGTCGCCGCTGCTGTTGTCCTGGTCGAAGGCCAGGCTGACCATCGCGCCGGGGACGACCGTGCGGGCGTGGGTCGCGGCCGTCAACGCGCCGCCGGTCGGGGCGGCCGTGATGGTGCGCGGGTTGGGGGTGCCGGCCTTGTTCAAGCGGACCGAGAAGACGTAAACGCCGGCGTCGGTGCCCGTGAAGGTGTGGCTGGTCGGCAGGAGCTCGCTCGCTTGCAGGGCGGGCGCGGCGATGTCGAGCGTGACGCTGCCGGCGTAGGCGGTCGCCACGTTGCCGTAGGCATCGTAGGCCGAGAGGGTCAGCGAGAAGGTCGAGCCCGCCGCGCCCGAGCTCGATTGGGAGCTGAAGCCGAGGGCGGACGCCGCGAGCTGTGTGACCGTCCGGGTGTAGGACGCGATGAGGGTGCCCGAGGTGGCCTTGACGGCCCGCGACGTGGGAGCGCCGACCTTGGTCAGGTTGAAGCCGTCCGGGAACGCGCGGACCCCCTTGTCGGCGTCGACGAAGGTGTAGCTCTGGGGCAGCGTTTCTCCGGTCTGGAGGGTCGGTGTGGCTACCGAGAAGAGGGCGGTGCCGGCGAAATCGGTGGCCACGTTTCCGTAGGTGTCCTTGGCGCTGAGCGTCAGCGAAAACGGCGTGCCGGCCGGGCCGCTGCCGGAGGTGGCGTCGAAGGCCAGGCTGACGGCCGGGAGGGGCGTGACGGTGCGATCGTAGACGGCGGGGCCGCCGCTGGCGGGCGTCGCCGTGACGCGCCGTGCGGGACCCGAGGTGCCGACGCGGGTCAGGCGGAAGCCGTTGAGGAAGGTGTGGGCGCCGGCATCGGCGGCCGTGAACGTATAGGCGGGAGGGAGGGACTCGCCCGTCTGCAAGGGGGGGCCCGCGACGCTGAAGTCGACCGTCCCGGTGTAGCCGGTCGCGACATTGCCATAGGTGTCTTTGGCCGTGAGCGTGAGCGACCAGGACGTGCCGGCGGTGCCGATGCCTGAGGTCGCGTCGAAACCCAAGGTCGCCGCGGCCGCCGGGGTGACGCTCCGCAGCGCGGTGCCGGTGAGGGTCGCGCTCGCCAGATCGATCGCACTCAGGCTGCGCGCCCCGGCGACCGTGAGCAAGGCGCCTGCCTCGAAGCGGTGAACCCCGCGGTCGTCGGTGACGAACGCATACGGGTCGGGCAGCGACTCGGCGGCCGCTTTCCCCGAGACCGAGAAGCCGACCGTGCCCCGATAGCCCGTCGCGACGTTGCCGTAGGCGTCGAGCGCGCTGACCGTCACGTCGAACGCGGCGCCGGCCGTGGTGGTGCCGGTCGGCGGGGACAGGGCGAGGGTCGCCGCGATGCCCGGGCTCACGGTGCGCGTGACGGTGCCGCGGGTGGTCGCGGTCGTCGTGTCCACGATCGTGACGATGCGCGGGCCGACCTTGGTGAGAGTCAGCGCTGGAAAGGTCCGCTGGCCGCGATCGCCCGGCGCGAACAAGGTATCCGGCGGCAGGTTGCCACCGCCTTCATCGACACCGAAACGCACCTCGCCCTGGTAGTCGGTGACCGTGTTCCCGGCCGCGTCCTTGGCGGTCACGACGAGGTCGAACGCCTCGCCGGCGCTGACCTCTCCGGCCGGCGGCGACACGTCGAAGTGGTGGACGGCGGTCGCCGTGACCGTGCGCGTGGCCGTGCCCTGAATCGCGCTGGCGGATGTGTCGCTGGCCGTGATGGTGCGCGACCCGGCTTGGCTCAGGGAGAAGGTGAAGTCCCGTGCGCCGCGGTCGCTCTCGGTGAAGGCCGTGACCGGTGGCACGGTGCCGCCACCGGCGTCGACGCTGAAGGCGACCGTCCCGCGGTAGCTGGGATCGCGATTGCCGTAGGCGTCGCTGGCCGCCACGTGGAGCGTGAAACTCTGCTCGGACGCGACGCTGCCGCTCGCCGGCGTCAGGACCAACGCGACCGCCGGAGCGGCGGCGACGGCGCGCGTGACGACGCCCTGCACCGCGCCCGCGCCGGTCCCCGTGGCCGTCAGCGTGCGGTCTCCGGCGGTCGCGAGGACGAAGCCGCCGAACGCGAAGACGCCCGCGTCCTCCTCGGCGAAGACGTGGCTTGCGGGCATCGTATGCCCACGCGAGTCGAGATCGGCCGCAAAGCCCACCTCGCCGGTGTAGGCGGTCGCGGTGTTGCCGAAGGGGTCCTCGACGGTGACCGTCACGCTGAACGACTGGCCGGCGGTGACGGGCCCGGTGGCAGGTGTGAGCGCGAGGTGGTGGGCGTCGGCGGGGGCCACCGCGACGAGCGCCGAGCCGACGACGCCCGGGCGCGCGAGGTCGCGTGCCGTGATCGTGCGCTGGCCGGCGCGCTCGAGCGTTTGGTCCTCGAAGCGATGGTGCCCGCCGTGGATTGGCAGGAACGTGAAGGCGCTCGGGAGGGTCGCTGGCGGCGTGTCGAGCTCGAAAGCGACGGTGCCCTGGTAGTCGCTGACCACGTTCGCGAACGCGTCGGATGCGGTCACCTCGAGCGGGAAGACCTCGCCAGCGCCGAGCGCGGACGGCGCTTCGATCGCGAGGTGATCGACCGCGCCGGGGACAACGAGGCGCTGTGCGGTCGCAGCCGCGGGCGCGAGCAGCCCGGTGCCACGGACGGACACGGTGCGCTCACCGGCCAGGGTCAAGACCACGCCTTCGAAGGTGCGACGCCCCGCGTCCGCGTCCGCGAAAGCGGCGCTTGCCGGCAAGGTGGCAACGCCCGCGTCCACCTCGAACTGCACGGTCCCGGCGTAGGCCGGCGTGACGTTCTCGAAGCGATCGCGCGCCGCCACCACGAGCGCAAACGGGGCCCCCGCGGCCACCGTGCCGCTCGCCGGTGACACGACCAGATGATGCGGCTCGGCGGGCGTCACGCGCGTCGCCCCGTCCCCGCGCGCCCCTCCCAGGGTGGCGCTCAGCGTCTGCGGCCCGGCCGTCTGGAGCGTGACCGTGAAGCGCGCGAGGCCGGCCCCGGTCTCGAAGCTCACGGGGGCGGCGGGCAGGGTCGCCTGCGCGTCGCTCGCGGCGAGCGCCAAGCTGCCGCTGGCCTGGGTGGCGACGTTGTCGTAGGCGTCGAGCGCCGTCACCGTGACGTCCAGCGCGCTGCCCGCCACGACCTCGGCGGGCAGGCCCGTCCACAGGAGGCGCGCGGGTCCCAGCGCCGTGACGTTCACCAACGCTTGCGTCGCCAGGCCTGGCTCCGCGGTGTCCTCTACGTCGATCGTGGTGGTCCCCGAGGCCGTCAGCGCGAGGCCGCTGAAGACGTGCAGCCCGCCGTCGGCGGCGGTGAACGTGTAGTCGGCGGGCAGCGTGGCGCGCGCATCCGAGGCCGCGAAGTGCACCGTGCCGGCGTACCCCGTGATGCGGTTACCGAGCGTGTCGGTGACCTCGAGTGCCGCGCTGAAGGTCTCGCCCGCGAGGGTCGCGGCGGGGACCTGGCCGAGGATGAGCACGCGCTCGGATCCCTCGAGGCAGCTCAGCGTGATGGCGCCGGCCACGCTGGGCACGGCGACGTCCGTCACGACCACGGTCTGACTGCCGGCCGTGCGCAGCACGAGCCCGCCGACCGTCGCCACACCCGCGTCGGACGCACTGAAGACGTACGCTTCTGGGAACGTGGCCGCCTCGTCGCTCGCGCTGAAGACGACGGTGCCGCGGTAGTCCGAAGCCACGTTGCCGAAGGCGTCGCGGGCCTCGACGGTCACGGCGAGCGGGACCCCGGCCGCCGCGGGCGCGGGCGCGACGTCGACGATCGCCAAGTGCGCGGCGTCGACCGCCCGGACCGTCAGCGGCAAGCTCGCCGTCAGGACGCCGTCGGTCACCTGGAGCTCGCTTGCGCCGGCGCGCGTGAGCTGAACCCCGCTGAAGGTGCGCGTGCCGGCATCGACCGAGTTCACGTCGGCAGGTGCCGGGAGCGTGGCACCGTCGTCGCTGCTGGTGAAGACGAGGTGACCCGCAAAGCCGCTCGCGACCTGATCCAGCGCATCGAACGCGGTCACCGTGATGGCGAACGGGACGCCCGCGCTGACGCTGCTGGGACCGGTGATGGCCAGCCTCACGGCAGGGCCGAGCGCAGGCTGGACCAGGATGTCGGCGTGTGCCCACGCAGCGTTCGTTTCGGGGTTCACGACGCTCACGGTCTGCGATCCGATCGTCGCGAGCGCGAAGCCGGTCACGACGACGTGGCCCTGATCGGCGATCGCGAACGTTCGTGGCGGCGGCAAGGTGGCGCTCGGATCGGTCGCCCGGAACGAGACCTGACCTGTGAACGCCGGGGCGACATTCCCGTGCACATCGAGCGCCGTCAGCGCCAGGCTGAACGAGGTTCCGGCCGTGACGTTGGCGAGCGGGGCGTCGATGCGGATCTGGATGACGCTCGCGGCGATCTCACTTGCGTCACCGGAGCCATCGCTCGCGGTCGGGCCGATCTCGGTGGCCTCGGGGAGGATATCGATCGGTAGGTCGACCGGCAGCTCGTCGAGGCCGGTCTCGTCGGGAACGTGGGTCTCGTCGAGAACGTCGGGAACGTCGGTCGCGTCCGTCGGCGGCGTGTCGTCGGGCGCGAGCGTCGCTTCGCCCTCGGTCGCCTGCGCGTCATCCGCGGCGTCGTCGCTGGTGACGTCGGCCGCCGCAGCGACGCAGACCTCGAAACTGCAGACGCGCGAGTTGCAATCGGCATCCGCCTGGCACGAGGCACCCAGCGGGGCACCCGCGAGCTCGTCACCGCCGCATCCGGCGGCGGCAGCCAGCAACCCAAGGGCGAGGCCACAAGCGACCATCTGGGAAGCACGCATGGGAACTCCTCGTCGGCGTGGGATTCGCGGGGCGCGAAGACGTGCCTGCGATGAAGTCGGGCGCGCCGGAGGGCGCGGCGCCAGTCGGCGCGGTGACGGTAGAGACGCCGAAGTTTCTCATGCTCGCGGCCCGAGGGCCAAGGCCGAGGGCGATCGTGCGATCGGCCCCGGGCGCACTCGCCCGGGCTTGGGCTGTTGTGCGCACGTGTCGCGGCGAACCGCTGATGCGCGGCGACTTGTGTCAAAGCGACTTGGGCGAGTGCCGAAGGCTTCTTTGATCGCTGCAGCATCGACACGTTTTCCGAGCGCGACGCTGTCTGCCGAGCGCCGCGGAAGTGAGGGAGTTTGCTTGTGGCACCGCACATTCGCGGATTCGTCGTCATGGGACTTGGCCTCCTCGCGGCCTGCGGCGGGGACGAGAGCGGCACCGGCCAGGCTGAGGGGGTCGGGGCCGAGACCGTGGACGTCGGCGACGACGATGGCAGTGGCCAGGTGGAAGTCGACACGGAGACGTTGGTCGAGAGCGAGAGCGAGGTCGAGAGCGAGTTCGAGTTCGAGTTCGAGAGCGAGTTCGAGAGCGAGGTCGAGGTCGAGGCCGAGTTCGAGAGCGAGGTCGAGGTCGAGGTCGAGGCCGAGGCCGAGTTCGAGGCGGGCGTTCACCTCTACGAGCGTGGGCTGGACGACGACGCGCTCGCCGTGTCGCGCAACCTCATCGGGATCCACGCGCGCACGCCGGGGACCCGAGCGATCTACCTGCCCAGCCCAGCCGACGTGAGCGACGCGCTGACCGGGGCATCACACGGAGCGAGCCTCTTCGAGCTCCGCCTGACGCTCACGGCGAACGAGTCCCGCATCTTGCTGCTGCGAGCGCCGTGACGGCCCGCCCCCCGGCCGTCGTCACCTCACGTAGTCGAAGGAGTTCGCGCCGAATGCGTACGGCTCCAGCTCCGAACACGTGCTCGCTTCGTCACGCACTTCGACGCGCAGGGTCGTGGCGGTCAGCAGCTTGACCAGGACTGGGTCCGACCCGTTGGCGAGCTCATAGCAGTAGATGCTTCCATCGGAGGTGACCTGCGCAAAGTCCCGATTGAACGTCCCGCTCGCCTGCGGCGCAAAGGTCCCCCAGGTCGCGCCGCTGACATTGGGCTGAGAGAGCCCGATGGAAACGGCCTGCGTGGTATCGGGCGTGATGTGGTCGGGTGCCAGGGCCAGATGAGACGATTCCGGCGGATAGGGCGCGCCAGGCTTGAACCAGTGTCCTTGGGCCGTTCCGGCCACATCAACGTCGATGCTCCCGCCGATGGGCACCGCCGTGCGCTGAACGGACCCGTCGTACTTTCCGACCTTGGCCGCGACAGCCGCCGAAATGGACGGTTTGAAGTACGCACTGGCTGGCACGATGTGCGCGATATCGAAGTCATCGGGCGCGTCCCAGAACCGGTCCGGGTTCGCGAACACGATCGGCGTCACGCGTCGATCCCACAACGTCCAATCGAGCGCGATGGAGTTACCGTCTCCGGCCGTCCCGCGTCCTTGCCCCGCACTCACCTCATAGGCGAACGGTAGACTCTCGCATGCGATGACGTGGTTCCCCGGCGTCGGTTCGTAGTCAACGCAGTTCTGATCGATCGCCCCGGCGGCCTCGAGTAGGCCCGCAGACAGCGTGCCCAGATGCCCGAAGTCCCCACGAACATCACCGCAGGGTTGGAAGCGAATGCCATAGTCCGTCAGGTTCCCCGCGGTGAACGTCGTTCGATGAACCGACGTGATCGTGATGTCGGCAGGCGCCACGACCGGCACGGAGATCGGTGGATTGGGAAAGTCATCCGGATTCTGCAGATACAGATACTGGTGATCGGTCGGGAAGGTGTGGCCGGGCGGGCCCAGCGCTCCCATCGGAACCCACCCGACGACGTCCTGCAGCGCGACCGGCGAGAAACCAAAGATCGCTTCGCCCTCCGCACAGGCTGGCAGCTCGGGTGGTGGCGGAGGCGGGTTGTCCGAAGGGCCCGCCGCGGCACAAGTGCCACCGACCCCATCGGAGCTGTAGTCTGCGTGCCCGCCATCGCAGTGGTCGATGACCGACCCACCCGCGTAGCTGAAGCAGAAGCGCGTCGGCGCATCGAACGGCGTGTAGGCCGCGTAGACGCCGCAGCTCCCGATCGGGTTGCGCGTACAGACCAGACCTCCGGTGGGTCCCGTGAGCTCGACGGCCATGTGGATCACCGGGTAGGCGGTGTCGCTCGGGGTCGTGCCGTTCTCGAACACGGTCTCGGCGCCCGAAGCCGTCGCATCGAAGTACAATGCGCAATTGTCGGCGCTCGGATCGAAGCCGAAGGCGGCCGTGAAGTAGCGCTTGTTGCACGAGCCGCCGCCGCACGTGAGGAGCTCGTCCCCGTACGTCTCCGCGTACTGCCAAAGCGGATCGCTGGTGTTCGAGTCCGGGTTGCCGGCGTGCCAGACGTTCCCTTTAGCGTGGTCGAAGTCGAGGAACTCTGTCCGCACGTCGTTCAGCCTGGCATGGATGCTGTCGGGCATCGACAGCTCGTCGGCGTCGCTCGGGTCTTGGTTTGCGTTCACGACGGGGCTGATGTCGAAGACGAAGCCGCGCTCGATGTCTCGGTTGAGGCTCACACCTTCGGACGCGGCCAGGATGCCAGGGCACTGGGACGCGTAGTCACGCCAGCGCTCGTCTGGCCGCTGCTGCCACCCGCCGACCCAGCGCGTCGAGTCGAACACCCTGAGCCAAGCCCCAGCGCTCTCGCCGGGTTGGGGAAAGGCGATGGTGAGGGGCACGAGATACGTGGCGGCGAGGATCTTGGCGAACGCCACGACGAAGCCGAGGTCGCTGGGAGGGTAGTTGGTGGGGTCGAGTCGCCAGAGAGCAACCCCGACCCGCGTCCCGCTCTGCGCGGGATCGGCGGACGCCACGAGCGGCACGAGCACCACCACCGTGTCGCCGTCCTTCTTGAACGTCGTGTCTTCGAGCGCGACGAGGTTCAGATCGATACCGGGGTTGGGCAACAACGCTGCTTCGAATCGGTGCGCCCCGGCCGAGCTGTGGGCCGCTGCCAGAGACCCCGCGATGAGTTGCGGCGCGCCCCCATCGAGGTACTGCGCCACGACGAGACGGTCCGGCCCCGGCTGCGCGGTGCCAGTCATGAAAGCATGGTCGGTGCCGATGACATCGGCCTTGTCGAAGTAATCCCAGTACGTGAGGTTGCCGTCCTGGATGTGCTCGAAGCGAAAGACCGCCCCGCGGCCGGACCCCTCGAGCGTCCCCGTGGCCATGGGCGTCGGATTGGCACCGCCGGGACCCGCGGTCATGATCGCGTGATCGAAGAGGACCGTCGCGTTCGTGGCGTTGTTGGCGACCGGAAGCGTGTCCGCCCAGTTGCCGTCCCCGTCCAGCGTGTAGATCAAGGTCTTCACGCCATAGACCTCGGTGGCGTTGGTCTCATAGAAGAGGGTGGCCGCGACGCCCAACGGGTCGCTCCCGGTGCCGTCGAAGTCCAGGACGCCGAAGCGGTCGGACGCAGCGACGGCGTCCGTCTCGCGGTACTTGGCGAAGTCCGCGATCGATGCATGCGGCAGCTCGGTGGCCGGACCGTTGTCGCGCACGATCTCGGACGTGTCCGTGACCCGCCAGAGATGGCTCACCGTGCGGGTCGTGGCGCCGTCGACCTCCTCGCAAACGCCGGGTCGCACACCCCCGACCGGGAGCCACAACCGGCATTGGTCGCTCGGCCGGTCGAGCTCGATGCCGACGGTGTAGGTCGCATTCGACGCCGTGAAGTTCCCGGGCGCCATGGAGCCCGAATAGGGATAGACCACGTGCCTCGCGCTCTGCTCGTCCGGGCTCGCGAACACGCTGCTCCCCCAGATGTCGAAGGTCACTGGGTCGACCACCGAGAGCGAGACGACCGGAAGCACACGCGGCAGGACCGCCTCCAGGTGCCACGTGGCGTTCCAGGCACCCCCGTCGGGGCGACTGTAGAGAGCGATGGCGACCGATTCGAGCGGGCTTCCGCCCTCGGCGCCGAGGAAGTCGCCAGCGGCCTGATGGGTGTCGGGGTCGCCCTGAGAGTTGGACGGCAGCGGCATGGAGAGCGTCGGCGCGCTCCACGCCGTGGCGTTGTAGGTGGACGTATCGAGCATGTCCGCGAACGGGATGCGCGAGAAGCTGCCGGCGGCCTCGTGCCACACGTACCCCCCGAACTCCGAGAACCCCTCGGCCCCGCCGCTGGCGAAGAACGACTCGCTGAACCCGCCGGAGAACCCGTAAGCCGTCGTGTCGTCGTCCTGACCCAAGCAGGTGGAGGCACGGGCGATGAACTTGGCTGCGTCGGCGCAGCGGAAGCGCGCCTCTGAAAAATGAAGCGTGGTGTTGCCGTCGGCACCGGCACCACCGGAGCAGGCGAGCGCGATGACGGCCGTCTGCCCGCGCAAACCGGTCTCCGGATCGAAGAGGAGGTTGATGGGGACGTTACCGTCTTGGTCGTAAGTGCAGTCGAGCTTCGCCGAGCAGAAGACGTCCTCGAATTGAACGCCGATGTCGAAGAAGCCCTGGTCGGCATTGCGCATGATCGTGAGGTTGAAGACGACGCTGACATCCTCGTTCTCGACGCAGGTGAAGCCGAGGGTGCAGCCGCCCGGGAGCGGGCATGGATTCTCCCACTCCGCGTCGTCGAGTTTCGTCGTCGCGTTGGCCCAAAGGCTGTCGACATAGAGCGTCACATCGTGGTCGGGTCGCGACGCGTCGCACGGCCCGACATACGTGATGTCACCGCCCGCCCCGTTGCCATACACGTCCGAGCAGAGCGTCCCGGTGTCGACCGGGGCGTCCGTGTCCGGGTCGCCGCGCGACCACACCGGGTCGCCATCGGCGTTCGCGACCGCAACGTCGAAACACGCACGATCGATCCCAGGGAGCCTCAGGGGGGCGACCTCAAGGGAGACCCCGGCCCCCTCTGGACCGAGCGGACCACGGCCCGAGCAAGCGAGCCACGTTGCGGCCGACGACACCGCGAGCACGAGGGAGAGCCAAGTACGCATGGGGACTCCGAGTGAGGAAGCGGCCGCGCGCCGGTTGCCGTGACGGGGCACCGGAGACATGGGCACGACCGTCGCCTTCGGACGGCCAAGGTGAGCATCCGTCGTCACCGCGACGGAGTCATTGACATCAGCCGCTGGATTTCCCACACCGGGCGCGTCGCCGACGCCATGAAAGCCGCGTCATTCGCCATCGGTGGCGAATACCCCTGGCATATTCCGCTGTGTTGTTTTCGGCACTCAGCTGCCAGCGCGGGGTCTTCCGCCAGCCGAAGCGTCAGGCCCGCTGCGCCCCCGATCTGGGTGGGCGCGGGGCGCTTCCGCAGTCGACTGCGGATTTTGACTTGGTCGGCCCTGGATGCGGTCGAGCCCGGGGTCGACCGGCGATCTTGGTGCCAGTTTTCGGGCGGTCAAATCGGACCGGACTCCCGAGGTCTCAGGGCGTCGCGTCAGGCGCCGCATCGGGCGCCGTCTCGGTCGTGTCGCCCTCGGCCGTGGCCGATCCGGGACACTCGAACACCAGCGCGACATCCTTGGCCGCCTGGCCCTCGGGCACCGGCGCCAGGCCCCAGGTCGAGCCCGCCAGCGGCACCACCGTCGGCTTCGCGATCTCCCCGTCGAACGGCCCGCACGCGAACGTCGCGCTCTCGCTGCAGCCGCTCACCATGAACGTCGTCTCGACGGGTACATCCACGAGGATCGTATCGGCCTCGCCCGGCACCGCGATCATCCCGAAGTCGATGAAGAGCACGCCCTCGGCGGTCAGCGTGCCGACCGCATGGATGACCTCGCCGACAGGGCTCCCGTCCGCGACCGACAGCGCGCGCATCGACCAGTCGACGCCCCACGGGGTCGAGCCCTTGTCGACGGTAATGGTTGCATCGAAGCGCAAGGGTTTGTCGCGCCCGATGACGACCGAGGCGCCGAAGAGGTAGTGGCCGCTGAAGTCGACCGCGCCCTTGCAGTCGAGCTCCGGGAGCTCGATGCGGAAGGGCTCGCTGCGCTTGACGAAGTCGTCGAAGTTGCCCTGCGGATCGGGGCAGGCCGCGAAGAGCACGCCGGGCGCGAGCGCGAGAATGGATGCGGTCAGACATTGAGTCGGGTTTCTGCGAGCCATGGGCGTCTCCTGGAGACGTTGTGCGAAAGGGGCGTCAGAACTGGGCGGTGAGCCCGATCTCCAAGAGGCCGAGGGCGATGTGGTACGACCCGGCGGCGTCGGGCGTGCGCAGCGCCTCGCGGTAGCCGGTCGAGGCGAGGTCGGTGATGGTCGCGCCGTCGGGGTCATTCGGGTCCGCCGGGACGCGGCCGCGCGGGGCGACCGTCCGATCGAAGTAGATGACCTGCGAGTAGCTGGCGTGAAGGCTCAGCTGCTTCATCAGCTTGATGCGCGTGGCCAGCGTGAGCGTGAGCTTGTCGGAGTCGTGGATGGCCGGTTCGAGCGTCTTGTCGGGGATGGCGTTCGAATCGAAGCCGACGCCAAAGGCCATTTCGACGTCGGGGTTCAACCAATACGAGCCGCCAGCGCGGATCTCCCAGCCATCCTGCCAGTCGCGCGGCACGATGATGATCTTGCCCGGCGGGCTCGCGCCCTCGCAGCTTCGATCGGCGATCGTGCTGTTGAGCGTGCACTGCTCTTTCAGGACGCTCCAGCGCGCGACGTTGCCGAAGAGGCGCACCTCCCAGGACTCGGGCTCGCCGTAGCGCACGCCGAAGCGGATGACGTCCGGCATCGCCTGCCGCAGCTCGGCCGGGTTCTTGGTGCCGGCACCGATCGGCCCGCTGCCGAGCGCGAGCGACACGGTGCCGGTCAGCCGCTGGTCGCCGAAGCCCGGCTGGCTCTGATAGCTCGCGCCGATGAAGAGGTTGTCGATCGGCTCCCAGAGGAGCCCGACGCCGAGCGCGACATCGAGGCTGTTCACGTCGACGAGCACGCGCCCCTCGGCGACGTACTCGCCCGAGGTCATATGATCGGTGCCGTCGGCGTCGCGCGCCTGGAGGTTGTAGACCTCGGACAGGACGAGGTTCAGCGCGGCGCCGACCGAGAGTCGGATCTTCGGGATCCGGTAGCCCACCCCGAGCGAGCCATAGATCGAGCGGATCGTGCCCTCGACCGTCCACCAGCGCTGAGGGCCGTCGGAGGCACCGGGGAAGTCGGGCGCCTCGGCCCCCTGATCCCAGATGCTCTGGCCGCCGAGCGGGACGTACATGCCGATGGCGACGCCGAGCCCCTCGACACCGAAGTCCGTGCCCGCGCCGACGAACGGCGTCGCGAGGAAGTTGAGGAGGTGGGCGCGACCCGAGTTGAGCGCGACGCCCTCGCCGAGCGGCGTCCCGGTGCCGGTGTCGCCTTCTTCCAAGACGTTGTCGATGGCCTCGGGGTTGCGATTGTAGACGAAGTCGCGCCACGCGAAGGACCCCGTCAGCTCCAGGCGCGTCCCGCGCATGAGGGCCAGCCCCGCCGGATTGTAGTAGATGGAGGTCAGCCCGTCAGTCATCGGATGGCCCCACTCGCCACCGAAGCGCGCGACGAGCAGGCCACTGGCGTGCGCCGCCCCGACGGGCACGAACTGCCCCAACAGGCAGAACAGGCAACCAAGCGCGGCAAGGGCGCGTGAACACGGAACGGTTCGTTTCACCGGGGACCTCCTTTCGAAAGGGAACGTAACACGTGAGGGGTGGACTTGGGCAGGGGTCCGCGGCTACCTTCGGGACCGTCACGCGGTGCGGTCGGAGCGCGGGGGGTTGATGCGGGTCGGTCAGGACGAGGTCAGTCGCGCCAGCGGAGAGGCCCCGACAGGCATCGCGACGCGCGTGGCCGCGAGGGCTGCGTTGCTCGCGGCGCTGGCAGGTGCTGGCGCGGGCTGCGGCGGCGACGACGTCGGGGCCGGGCTCTTGCGGCAGGTCGTGAGCCAGGCCCGCATGACCGACCTCGACGTGATCGTCGGTGGCCACGTGCGCGAGACGACCGAGGATGTGGGCGGCGGCGGCGATGGGACCGACACGGCGACGGTGGACTCGGAGGCTACGGGCGAGCTGCCGGGCGATACCGGCGACACGCTGAGCGACGCGGACACGACGCCGATCGCGTGCGACAGCGCGGCCGACTGCCCGTCGGGCGGGACCTGCGGGACCGCGCGCTGCGCCGATCACCTCTGTGTCATCGATGCACGCGTATGCAGCGATCAAAGCGATTGCACGACGGATCGCTGCGACGCGGCGGCTGGCTGCGTGTTCGAGCCGATCGTGTGCCCCGACTCGGACAACCCCTGCGAGGTCGGCGCGTGCGATCAGCAAGCGGGCTGTGTGCTGCTGGTGCGCGCGAACGGCACGGCGTGCGCCGAGGACAACGCTTGCACGAGCGGCAAGGCGTGCGTCGCCGGGATGTGCGTCGGCGGCCAGACGACGAGCTGCGACGACCAGAACGCCTGCACGAGCGACGCGTGCGACGCGGCGCTCGGATGCGTGCACACGCCCATCGCCGATTGCCAGCCGGGGAGCTGCAGTCAGCTCGAGGCCGGGGCGGCCTGCGACGACGGCGACGCCGACACGAGCGCCGACCTGTGTCTCGGCACCGTGTGCCGCGGCTTCGAGCTGACGCGCGTGCCGGGGAACGCGGTGCCGGGCCAGGAGGGACTCGTCATCACAGAGACGCGCCACGCGGAGGGAATCGGCTGGAGCTCGATCTTCTGGCTCGTGTCCAGCACGCTACAGTTCAAGTGGATTCTGGTCGGATCAGATGCGCCGGCGGCGCCGAAGGTCCACCTGACAACCTTGCAGGGGGACGCCTTCGCGGGCCTCGTCGAGGGGTATGTCGGCGACGACGGCGGGCGCATCTGGCGCTACGACCAAGGCGCATGGTCCAAGAACAACGACTGGGACAGCGCCGTCGGTAGCTCGGGGCGCGGCGCGGTGAAGGCGCTCTTCACGATGCGCGACACCGCGAGCCAGGGTGTGCAAGGCAAGCGGCGCCTGTGGGCGGTCGGCGATGACGACGGCACCGAGTGGATCCGGGCCTGTGGCGACGGCGAGAGCGGCGTGCGCTGCAGCGCGCAGGAACTCGACGACTTCGACGATTCGTCGATCCCGCAGGCTGTCTTCGGGCTCCCTCGGTGCGGCGCCACGGGGGCCTGCGCGGGGGCACTCCTCGTGGTCGGCGCCGACGCGCCCAGCGCCGGCGGCGAGGCCTACACCGACACCTTCGAGAACGACAACGGGGCCGCGCAGACCTGGTCGCAAGGCTCGGTTCCGAACGACCCGGGCGGCCGCGCATCGCGCGACGTGATCGCCTGGGGGCCGCGCGACGCGCAGCAATTCCTGGTCGTCGGCAATGGCAGCTACGTGGTCCATCGCGCCGTCGACGGCGATTGGTCGGACCTCTACATCATCGACCCGGACCCGAACTACCGGAACTTCACCGGCGCCTGGGCGGGGCTCGGGGTGGTCATGCTGAGCGGCGAGTCGCTGGCCGACGACGGGTCGGTGGACTACGAAATCTGGACCTGCCCCGAGGGCGGCGACGTCGAGGACGCCAGCGCCTGGACCAAGCACCTGCTGGCCAACGGCCCGAACTCCAGCGCCGCCGGACTCTGGGACGTCCAGGGCCGAGCGAACGGCGAGATCCGCGCGGTCGGGGCCGTGCGCCGCGTGACCGGCGTGGCCGACTGGCTCGACGGGGCTGTGTTCGTGCGGACGCCCTGACGCCTTCAGGGGCGTCGACGGCGTGGACGGCCGGACGGACCGGACCGGCCGGACCGGGGTGCGCTCGACGGCGCCCGGCTCCTGGGCGAAGATGGGCCCATGGACGTCTCGTCGCCTTCGTCACCCGCCTCGTCGTCTTCCACCACCCCGGCGCCCGCGCCCTCGGCGCCGACGCCGCCCCCGACGCCCACGTCGGCCGCTGCGCCTGTCGCGCCCGCGTCGACTGCGGTCCCGGAGATGCCGGCCGACTTCTCGCGCCCGCCGCCCTGGTGGATCTCGGTCCCGGGCGGCAGCATCCGCTTCGTCCAGGTCTTCCTGTTCGCGCTCGTCTTCGCGATCCCGATGCTGATCCTGCCGGGTCGCCCGCGCGGGTGGCTTCTCAAGCTGATGCTGGCGACGCTGGGAGGCGCCTGGCAAAAACTCGCACAGGTCCTGGCGCAGCAACCCAAGCTGATCGGTCAGCACGCGGCCGAGTACCTGAGCCACCTTCAGGACCGCGGGCGTAAGCGTTCACACGCCGTGCTTCTCTCGCGCATCGCCAAGGCCAAGGGGCTCGACCGCTCGCACCTCGACCTGAGCGCGACCGGCGACTCGGTCGCGGCGGCCAGCTGCGGCGCGGTCTACAAGGCCAAATGGGACGGCAAGCTGGTCGCGATCAAGGTCACGATCGCCGGCGCGCGCATCACCTACACGATGGATCGAGCGCTCCTTCGCGGCGTCGCGGTCGTCGTCGGCTGGACCCCGCCGGGGCGACGCATGCGCCTCCACGACCAGCTGCGCAAGATCGCCGACAGCTATTACGCGCAGCTCGATCTGCGCGAGGAGGCCTTCAACACGACGCTCATGTTCAAGTCGTTCGCGCCGAACTTCAATCGGCGCATGGCCGCGCGCGGCTCCACGCTGAAGATCAAGATCCCCGAGGTCTACTTCAACGACCGCGACATCCTCATCGTGGATTGGATCGAGGCGACCAAAGCCACCAAGGTGCTCGCCGACGCGCGCAGCCCCGACGAAGCCGTGCGGACCGCCGCCGTCACGAAGTACCGCGCGCACGGCGAGATCGTCATCGAGGCCGCCGTCTGGGCGAGCCTCCGCCAAGAGGTCACGCACGGCGATCTGCACGCCGGCAACGTCTACTTCAGCGACGAGGGCGTGATCCTCCTCGACTTCGGGCTGTGCTCGCGCGTGCCGTCGATCCATCGTTTGCGCCTGGCCGCAGGCCTCCTGTCGACCGCCGGCGGCGACCCCGAGGGCGTCGCGCGCTCGCTCATCAGCATGGCCCCGAACCCGCCCAAGCTGACGCCGGATCAGCGTCAGGCCTTCGTCGACGGGCTCGCCGTCTTCATCAACACCATCAACGAGAAGATCGGCGCCGGCAGTACGACGCAGGGCCTGCCGCTGGGCTCGCTGCTCACGAACTTCCTGACGACGATGCGCCAGCACCGCGTCGAGCCGCACCCGGGCTTCGCCGTGATGAACCAGAATCTGCTGGCGGCGCAGGGCTTCGTCGGCGCGCTGGCGCCGGACTTCGACCTCGTGTCGATCATCCGCGACGAGGTCATCGCGCTCTACCGCGACGAAGATCCCGAGAGCGTCTACGTGAAGCAGATGATCCTCCTGCCCTCGGTCGTCGGCCTCGCGCGCAAGGACGAGAAGGTCGAGGAGCTGCTCGTGAGCACGCTCGATCTCTCGCAGGCGATGCGCCCGGCCTCAGGCCACACGATCGAGATGCAGCTCGCCGCCATGGAGGAGCAGACCAGCAAGCTGGCGCCGCTCGACATCCAGGCCTACTACTTCGCCATGCTCCAGCTCCGCCATTTCCGCGGTCGTCCGGCCTTCCGTGCGAAGGTCCTGGAGCTCCTCAAGATGCTGCGCATGTCGCCGCCGAACCCGTTCGTGCAGGTCACGATCGTGTTCCTGCAGAACCTCGTCGCCGAGTGACCTCGCGTGACACGCCTCCGCCGGGACGGCGCGCGCTTTGCGGCCGCCGGTGGGGGCGTAGGCGCCGACCTGTCGCGCACCGCCGAGCTGACGAGCTTTCTGCCGAGCAGCCTCGACGTGTCGGACGCCGACATCCTCACGCTGGAGTTCGAGGGCGACGAGTTCGTCGATTGCCTCGGGTTCACGACGTTCGATCAGGGTATGGCGAAGACCTACATCAGCACCGCCGACACGCGTCACTCGGGCTGGGGTCCCGTGTTGGTCGTGCCTTGATGGACGGGCTCAGATGATGATGCCGCGACGCGCATGGGATCGTCACCATCCCGGGCCACGCGCGACCGAGGCGCTGACCAGGGTCCTCACTGCCGGCGCGACGGCGACCCGCTGAGCCCGACCGCGGGCCTCCCTCTCGCCCGCCGGCGTCTCAAACGGTCTCAAATCCGGGGGCCACGCATGGACTCGCGCGGACCCCGAGAGGTATGCGCACACCGTCTGCGTGCATCCGTGCGTCCGTCGCCCGGCCAGGAGGAACCCTTGTCCGACCTACCGTCGTTCTTTCGCGCCGCTGGCCTTGTGGTGGTGTTCGCTCTCGCGAGCGGATGCGGGGAGGACCGGGTGTCGAGCGGCTCCGACGCGGTCGAGACCGAGTCCGAGTCCGAGTCCGAGACCGAGATCGAGACCGAGACCGAGACCGAGACCGAGACCGAGACCGAGACCGAGACCGAGACCGAGACCGAGACCGAGTCCGAGTCCGAGTCCGAGTCCGAGACCGAGACCGAGTCCGAGACCGAGACCGAGTCCGAGACCGAGACCGAGACCGAGACCGAGTCCGAGGCCGAAACCGACATCGCGACCCCGGTCCGCTGGACCCTCGTCGACTTCGGCTGCGACCTCGCCTCGACCACCTTCGGCTACCCCGGATGGTCCGAGCTCCTCCGCCATCCCACCGGCACCACCTTCGTCGCACCCGACGCCGACCCGCTCCACTGCGGCCTCACCGACACGGCGGCCGTTGCCGATCGGCAGGCCTTCATCGGCGTCCGCGGCGACACCCCCATCCACTTCGCGCGCGGGATGCAGATCGTCGCCACCTTCTTCCACCGCTCGGGCGTGAGCTACGGCCGCATGGAGGCCCGCATCAGCTTCCTCGATCCCGACAGCCCCGCCGGCGCCGACCCGAGCACCTTCTGGAACACCATGTACGCCGAAGCGGGCCCTGACTCGTCGCGGGCAAGCGCTTCGCGAGCGAACTCCCCACCACTCGGAACCCTTGGCGAGCTCGTCTTCAACATCAACGACCCGGCATCCGTCGTCTGCCCCGCCGCCCTCCCAACCGAGGGCGACCACCGCCTCGTCAACCTCTCGATCCTCCATCCCGACACCGGCCCCGGCGACTACATCCTGACGAAACTCGAGCTCACCAACGGCGCCGACCTCACCCCGCCCGCACCCCCCGCGCACCTCGTGGCCGAGCCCTTTGCACCCGCTCCCGACGCGGGCCCGACGGCCATCCGCCTCCGCTGGGAGGCCGCCATCGATCCGCCCGGCCCCACCAGCCAACCGACCGGCGTCTCGCGCTACTACATCTACCGCGACGGCCACATCCACGACCTCGTGAGCCAAGAATGGACCGCCTTCATGGGCGACACCCTCAGCTGGGTCGACACCGCCGTCACCCCCGGCCAGACCTACACCTACGACGTCACAGCGCTCGACCGCGCCATCACCGGCTTCCACCCGATCCGCGACAACTTCCTTACGCAACGCCAGGGCAACGAGAGCGCCCCCGCGCGTGTCACCTTCACTGCGCCCGCCGCCACCCCGGCCGCCTGCGACGTCCTTCAGCCCGGGGCCTTCAGCTACCTCGGCGCCTTCGCGCCGCCCGACGACGCCGATTGGAACTACGGCGGCCAGGGCCTCACGTTCTTTCCGCGCGGCAATCCCGAACGCAATTCTATCGCGAAGGCCCGGCGTGGGTCCGCCTCGGACCCTGAAGCCGGGCTGCCCGCGAACCCCGCCACCGAGCGCCCCGGCTCCCTCTTTGCCGCCGGCCACCCTTATCGCCTCCAGATCGGCGAGCTCGCCATCCCCGAGCCCCTCCTCACGCCCGCTCCACGCGACCAAGCGGCCCTCCCGCGGGCGCGCACGCTTCAACCTCAGGTCGACCTCTGGCCCCGCTACTACGGCGGCGACTGGATGCCGCCCGGCGACGTCGAGAACCGCCTCGGCCTCGCCTATCACCCCGGCGAGGACGGGGTCGGCGAGGGCCTCTACTACGGCCTCTTCCGCTCCTACGCCGGCGACCTGGACGCCCCGGTCCACGGCCTCCTCGACCTCGACCTCACCGGCGCCAGCGGCCCCTGGCACATCGGCGGCCTCCCCGGCGCGCCCACGCACGTGCCGTTCACGTTCACGGGCAAGTTCCTCGCCGCGATCCCGCAAGCATGGGCCGACGCCCATACCGGCGGACGCTCGCTCATGGTGGGCCTCGGCTGGCCGATCTCGGGCCACGGCTGGCCCTCGGGCGGACCCGCCTTCGGCGCCATCGCCCCGTGGGAATCGGGCGCCCTCCCGCCTGTCGGCGGCGTCGTCTCGCACCGAGTCCTTCTTCGCTACGGGCCCGAGATCGACCCGGCCCACTGGTCCCCGAATTGGACCGAGAACCAGGGCACCACCGACGTCGAGTGGGCCCGCTTCGGCGCTCGCACCGCGGTCCTGGTGCTCGGCGTGCGCCCGCGCGGCGACGAGTGGTACGGCGGCGAAAACGGCTATGACCACCTCACCTGCGACGGCGACATCCCGAGCACGATCGGCGACGCAATGTTCCGCGGTCAGAACGCCTCGGACTACGTGCCGGTCCTCGACTTCTACGACCCGGCCGATCTCGCGCGCGTCGCCGACGGCAGCGCCGCGCCCTCGGACCCTCGACCCTACGCGCGCCTCGAGCTCGGCGCGACGCTCTTCACCGCGACGCGCTGGCCCGACGTGAAGTCGCTCGCCATCGACCCGGCCACCAAGACGCTCTACCTCTTCGAGTCCGGCGCAGGGCCCTTCGGCGCCGGCGCCATCCACGTCTGGCATTACGACGGCGTCGACTGCCCCTGAAGGTCTCGGTGTGCGCTGTACTCAGCCGCCGCCGTCCGCGCCGAGCGCGAACGACGCCGGTCCGTCGACGTCGAACACCCGCGCGCGCGCGTACACGTGTGCACGAACGGCCCGCGTGAACTGACGACCCTTCGGGAAGAACACGACCGAGAACGGCACACGGTCGCCGCGCGGATACTCGACGGCGACGCCCTGGTCGTCGCTGTAGACGATCTCGTTCCGCGCACTCCGCAGCTCGAGCTCGATGCCCGCGGTATCGACGTGCAGCGCTGGCTCGAGGTGGATCTCCCCGGCGACCCGCACGCGATACTCGCCGTCGCTGTCCGGACCTTCGACCTCGAGACTCACCGACGCGCGCTCGAGCCTGGCAAAACGTCCCTCACGCCGACGGTCGTTCGGCGCCGAGATGGGTGCCGGTGGGGCCACCGGCCGCGTCTCGACCGGTACCGGTGGAGCCACCGGGCGCGTCTCGACCGGTACCGGTGGCGCCACCGACGGCGCCTCCACCGCGTCGATCGACGGCGCCTCGGGTGGCAGCTCCACGTACCCCTTCGCGACCTTCGCGCGAACCTGTTTCTCGGCATCCTTCGCAGCCGCCTCGTCGCTCGGGTGGCCTGCGACCTTCTCCTGCCCGCGCGTGCCCAGCTTGCCCCAGTTCGTCGTCACGGCGGTGCCGTCGACGTGGATCTCCCAGAACTTCGACGCGCTCCCCTCGACGCATTCAAAGCGGCGCCCCGGCCCCCGCAGCCGCTCCTCGCCTCCTCGGGCGCGCTTGGGCACGGGTGCCAGCGTGACCTCGTCACACCAGTAGTCCAGCTCCGCCTGCGCGGCCTCGTCGGGCTCCGCATCAGGCTCGGAGGACTCCACCGCGCGCCCGTTCCGGACGTAGATCGCGTCCGCCTCGAGATCGACGGTGAGCGCCTCCACCTCATCCGTGAGCACCCAGGTCCACGTGGGCCGCACCCTCGATAGGCAGGTCACCAGCGCCACGAACTGCGCCAGGTCCCGATCGAAGTGCGTGTCGTCGGCCGTCAGGATCTTGGTCGCGATGAGGACCTTGTTCTCCTCCTCGTCGACCTCCGCCGGCACGCGAAAGTCCTCGCATCCCCACGCAAGCCCGGCGCCCGCGACCTCCGCCGCCGCCCTCAGCGCCTCTAGATCGCTCGCCCGCACCGCGCCGCGCGGCGGTATCCCCTCTGCATAGACACTCGTTCCCACAGACGCTCCTCGGTCGCGGCCCGCATTCGCGGCCGTCAGCGGCGCGCCTCAGACGCAGATCCCCTGGCTTCGAGGAACGCCTGCGTCATCGTCTTCGCCCTGCCGCTCGCATACCGCACCCGCGCGCCGAGCGTAAAGCCGTTCACGTCGCCGTCGACCTGACGCCGCGCTCCTCGCGAGAGGGAGTGCTTCGCCGGCAAGTGCTCGGGCTCTGCGCCGAAAAAGGGGCACCAAGATCGGACGTCGACCCCCGGCTCGACCGCATCCAAAGCGGCCAAAGTCAAAATCCGCAGTCGACTGCGGAACTGTGCGGCCGCACACTAATGACGCGCGAACGACGCTGTGCGATCGTCGCCGCCATGAGCCGCACCAACACCCTCGTGCCGACCAAGGCCCGCATGACCCGTGGCGAGGTCATCGCGCTGACCGACGCCATCCGCAGCGACCTCGACGCGCTCGCGCAGACCTTCTGGGACATCGGCGCCAAGCTCGCCCGCATCAAGCAGGGCGCGTTCTACGAGGTGCTGGGCTACGCCACGTTCCAGGAGTACGCCGTCGGTGAGTTCCGCGTGAAGCTCCGGCAGGTCGAGAAGATGATGACGATCGCGCGCGCCTACGGGCGCACCGACGCCGTCGAGCTCGGCATCGAGCGGAGCGCCGCGCTGCTTGCCTACTCGCGCGCGCTACGCCCGACGATCGATCCCGGCGAGCTCGTGCGCAGCGACGCGGTGGTCGGCGAGCGGCCCCTCTCGGCCTGTACCGTCGGGGACATCCTCGTCGCCACCGAGGCGCTCAAGGCAAGCGTCCGCGCCACGATCGCCGCACGCCCCGGTTCGCGCGCCGACGCGCGCGACGCCAAGGCGCTGGCGCGCGCCTTCCGAGAGTACGCGCACTCGATCGACCTCGGACGTGCCAAGGTCACCGTGCGCGGTGACGAGGTCGTCGTCCGCTTCTCGCGCACCGCCCTTAAGAGTCGCCTCCTTCCGGGCTGATCGTCAGAGTCCGAAGAGCGCGTTCGTTCGCTGCGCGGCGTCCAGCGTGACCGGCGCACCGTGAGCCGGGAGCACGGTCGTCGGCGGCTCGTCGCGCAGCCGGGCGCCGACCGCACGACGCCACGCGGCCTTGTCGTTCAGGTAGACCATCGCGGGCACGCGATTGAGGCGATAGCCGCCGCCGCCCCCGAAGAGCGTGAGGACCATGCGCGGCACGAAGTTCGTGTCCTCGGGGCCGGTGTTCGAGATGAGGTCGCCGGTGTACCAGACGCGGTCCCCGCCACTCTGGGCCGAGGCCAGGAGATCCGCCGTCTTCGTCGTCGAGCTACCGCTCGCGCGCGATCCCGACGTTTCCGAGGCGCCGGCGCCGGACCACGGTCTTCGTGGACTGCGGATTCTCATCGTGGTCGACCATCCGATCAGCCGCCGCACGTCGGGCGAGCTGTGCGCGAGCTGGGGCGTGCGCACCGACGTGTGCGCGCCGCGCGGCGAGGCGATCGCCCTGCTGCACGCCGCAGCGGCTGTCAGCGGTTCCTACCACCGCGCGCGCCTGCGGTGACACCGTCGACCGCCGCGCCGAGCGCCCTGACGCTTCCACGCGTCTTGGTCGTCGATGACAACACGGTCAACCGGCGCGTGGTCTCCCGCATGCTCGAGCACCTCGGGTGTCGTGCCGACGCGGCCAGCAGCGGCGCCGAGGCGCTCGTCGGCGTCGCGGGGAGTTCCTACGACCTCGTGCTGCTCGACTGCCACATTCCCGAGATGGATGGCTTCGATGCCGCGCGGGCGATTCGCGGAGCCGGACACGCCGTCCCCATCATCGCTCGCAGCGTCTTCCGCGACGCCGCTTTCCGCGCCCTCCGCGGGTTTGGCTCACACCGCGATTCCCCTGGCCTCGAGCAGCGCCGCCAGCTTCTTCTTGGCCTTGCCACTCGCATAGCGCACTCGCTCGCCGAGCGTCAGGCCGTTCACCTTGCCCTCAGTCTTGGCGCCGCGCTCCAGAAGCTCCGCGAAGAGCTCGGCGTCGTCGGCGCGGGCCGCAAGCTCGAAGAGCAGCGTGCTCTTCTCGATCCGCGCATCGACGTCGAGGCCGTGGCCGAGGAGGAGCCTCGCCAGGCGCCCACGGCGGTCGGGCTTGTCCGGCCGCAGGATGTGAATGGCCACGCCGGCCTTCTTGTGGAGCAGATTCGGATCGGCGCCGTGCGCGAGCAAGAGCTCGACGAGGCCCAACGCCGCCTCGAAGTCGGCCGGCTTGTCCGCCGTGCTCGCCGTCGAAAGGGCCTGATGCAAGACGGGCGCGCCCTTCTTGCCCTCCTCGAGCGTATTGGCGTTGGCACCCGCGCCGAGCAAGAGCTCGACGTAGTCCCGCTTCCTGAGGCGCATCGCGGCCGCGAGGAACGGCTCCTTGCTCGTCGTCGCGCCGTTCGGATCGGCGCCGGCCGCGAGCAGCTCGGCGATGAACGCCCGGTCGTCCTCCCAGAGCGCGATCCCGAGCTGCAGCGTCGGATCCCCGGTCACGCGCTTCGCGAGCGACGGCGCCGGCAACTCCTTCTTGGCTCCCGCCGCCGCGAGCATCGCGACGATGGCCTTGCGGCGATAGTGCTTGGCGACCCCCAGCGGCGAGTCCTGGGTCGGCACCCCGAAGCCGAAGTCGATGATCGGGCCCTCGTTGACTTGGACGCCCGCCGCGAGGAGCTGGCGGACCACCTCGGTCCATCCTTCGCGCGCGGCCTCGAAGAGCGGGAAGGTGCCTTCGCTGTCGGCCCCCGGCTTGGCCCCGTGCGCGAGGAGCCAGGCGACGACCTCGGCGGGCGGCTCGCCGTAGCACATGACGTGCGTGAGCGCGGTGCGTCCGTTGGCGCCGTGCTCGACGCTGGCCCCGCGCGCGACGAGCAGCTCGGCGATGTCGAAGTGACCGCGCATGAGCGCCACGACGAGGCTCGCGCCATCGGGGGGACATGGATTGGCGCCGTGATCGAGCAAGATCCGGACGAGCTCCGCCTGTCCCTCGCCCGCGAAGCAGCTGAGGTAGGGCGTTCCGAAATCGTCGACGGCGTTGGGGTCCGCGCCGGCGGCGAGGGCGGCCAGGAGCGTGGCGGAGTCGGGACTCTCCGGAAACGAAACCTTGCGACGGGCCATACCACTCTCCTTGTCCGGGTCGCGCGATGCTCGCCGGGGAGACCCGCTGTCTGCGTTCGGTAAGCCGCAAAACGCCGTGCGCGGGCAAGCGTGGCATCGAACGTCGCCCATGAGGGCGAAGACGCCCGGCGCGTCGTCGGTCCGTCGGAAGGGTCGGACTACGCATTGACGGCGTGCGTGCCGGCTCGCAGACTCACCCTCACGGTGGAAACGCCGACGGAAGTTCATGGCCAAACGGGGGCGCCGTCACGCGTCCCGACAAGCGGCCAACCATCGGCGCGCCGCGTCGAGGCGGAGGAGCCCATGAAGAACGCGTCGATCATTCTGAGCAGTGTCGTGGCGTCGCTCGTGGCCGCCAGCGGCGGGGCCTGCGTCGAGCACGATCGCGGTCCGCGCGGCCAGCTCGCGCTGGCGGTGGCGCCCCTCGAACTCGAAGGGATCGGCAACGCCTGCTACGACGTCGCCGTCAGGAGCGCGGCGGACGAGCTCGTCTGGTCCCGCGGCGACCCGGCGCTCTCGGCGTCGGACGGCGATACGGGCGCCCTGTGCTCGGACCAGTTCGGCAACGCCGGCGGCGGGAACATCGCGTACGTGGGGCCGTGTGACGCCAGCGAGCCGACCCACAACGTCACGGTCTGGGTCGACAGCCTCTGGGCTTCGACGTCGCCGTTCGGCCCCTTGAGCGACTGGACCAACCCCTGCCCCTACGCGGCCAGCGGTACCAGCGGCTGCACGCTCGCGTTCACGTGCCAAGAGAACGAGGACGTCGCGGTGACGTTCAACCTCGTCATCATGCGTCAGGCCCGCCAGGGCTTCTTTGACGTGGCCGTCAACTTCGAGAACATCTTCTGCTCGGCCAAGGTCGACTGTACCTACCCGATCGACGGGGGCGGGGAGCAGAACATCGAGCTCGTCTTCGACCCCGCGACCGGCGAGCGCGTGCCGTCGCTTGTGTTTGCGTTCGCGTGCACCGACGGGGATCCGCCCGGCATGGCCGCCAGCCCCGAGAACGCGACGCATCTCTATCTCGACGACCTCGTCCTCGCGTGCGGCGGGACCAACTACGTGATCGACCCCGCCGCGGGGGTCGGCAACCTCTATCCGGACGGCGTTGGCGCGCCGTCCCCTATCCGCCAAGCGATGGTCTTCCGAGGTCGCGAGCTCATCACGAACGATGGCGAAGACGCCGACAAGTTCTACTGGAACGTCGCCTTTGGCTGGAACAGCACGTTCTTCGACGGGGGCACGCCGACCTGCCAACTGCTCACCCGCGCGACCGCCTCACACGGTCCCCTCGTCAACGGCGCGACGCCCTTTAACACCGACTACCCCTACATCGACGTGAACGTCACGGTGAACAGCGGCGCCGACATTGTCTGCACCCAGCACCCGCTGGGAGGCCAGGCGCCGCACGATGGCGTGACGACGGCGTACACGGGGCTCTTGTACGACGGGACTCGCTTCGCGGAGATCATGCTGCAGAACGAAGGCGCGCCGTCGGGCGGGGCGCTCGACACCCACCCGATCACGTGGCTCCAGGTGAGCGCCGGCGGCCGCCACACGTGCGCCATCGGCACCAGCGACGCCGTCCAGTGCTGGGGCTGGAACATCTACGGTCAGGTCCCGCCGCCCACTGGCGCCTTCGCGGCCGTGGCCGCCGGCGGAGGTCACACGTGCGCGCTTCGTGCCAGTGGCGCCGTCGAGTGTTGGGGACTCGACGACTACGGCCAGGCCGCGGCGCCGCCCGGTAGCTTCACCGTCATCAGTGGCGGCGGCAGCCACAACTGCGGTCTGCTCGTGGGCGGCGACGTCGACTGTTGGGGACAGGACCTGTTCGGCCAGTCGACCCCTCCCGCCGGCACCTTCGCCGCGGTGGACGCCGGCGGCTTCCACTCCTGCGGCATCAACGCGGGCGGCACGCTCGAGTGCTGGGGCCTCAACAACTCCGGCCAGTCGACTCCCCCGGTCGGCACCTTCACGGCGGTGAGCACGGGCGGCTACCACTCGTGCGGCATCACCACCGGCGGCACGCTGGCGTGCTGGGGCCTCAACGACGACGGCCAGGCGAGCCCTCCGGGCGGCGCCTTCGTTGCGGTGACCGCGGGCTACTTCTACACCTGCGCCCTCACGAGCGGCGGCGCCCTCCAGTGTTGGGGGCTGAACGCCTGGGGTCAGGCCTCGCCCCCCGCGGGCGAGTTCACGGCGATCACCGCGGGCGGCCAACACGCCTGCGCCATGACCGCGGGCGGGGAGATTCAGTGCTGGGGGCTGAACGACGATGGCCAGACCACGCCGCCCTGATGTCGCGCTGATTCCCTTCGCGCGAACGTCAGGCGGCGCGGCGGGCTTGGTCGCTGGTGGCACGCGGAGGATTGGGCCGTCGCGGCTCGAGCCCCGGGCCCGCCTCGAACCCCGACTTGAGGAGGATCGGCAGCGCCATCTGCACGATGTCGAGCGTCGGATCGAGCTGCTTGCCGAGCCCCTCGGCGACCAGCATCGCGATGTGGACCACCGTGAAGCTCGGGTCGATGCGGATCCGATACTTGCGTAGGATTGCAAGGACGCCCGTCAGGACCGCCGACGCCTCGACCTCGCCGAGGCGCTTGCCCGCGAACGGGGCGAACCACGCGACGACCTCGGCCTCGTAGGCGTCGTACGAGAACTTGCCGACCGAGGGTGAGTAGACGTAGAGGAGGCGCGCGACCTCGGCGGCGTTCTGCTGGCCCAGCGCGGTGAAGGTCTGGATCCACGGGCGCATCAGGTTCTTCGGGATCTCGGCGACCATCCCGAGATCGATCATGACGACGCGACCGTCGCCCGTGAGGATGATGTTGCCGGGGTGCAAGTCCGCATGCACGAAGCCATCGACGAAGATCATCTTCAGGATAGCGTTCGCCCCGAGGCGGGCCAGACGGGGTCGGTCGCCGCCGACTCTCTCGGGCTGGCTGCCTTTGACGCCGTCGATGAACTCCATCGTGAGGACACGGCCGGTGCTCCAGCGATCCTCGACGCGCGGCACACCGATCCCCTCGACCTCCGCGAAGGCGGCGGCAAAGCGGCGATTGTTGAGCGCCTCCTGCCTGAAGTCGAGCTGGCCCTCGAGCGAGTGCGCGAACTCGGCGACGGCGCCTGGAAGGGACAGCGGGCGGATGCTCGGGAGGACGTGGAGACACTTGGCCCAAAATGCAAGAATGGCGCAGTCGCCGATGATGCGGCGCTCGACCCCCGGGCGCTGGATCTTGACGGCCACGTCGGTGCCGTCCGGGAGGCGCGCGCGGTGGACTTGGGCGACCGAGGCGGAGGCGAGCGGCGTGATGTCGAAGCTGGCGAACTCGCGCCCGGGAAGCTCGCGCGCGAGCACCTTGAGGATGGCCTTCGACGCCTCGGGTTTGACCCGATCCTGGAGGCGCGAGAGCGGCTCGATATAGCCGGGGCCTAGGAGATCGGGGCGCGTCGAGAGGATCTGGCCGAACTTCACGAACGTCGCGCCGAGGCGCTCGAACGTGCTCGCCATGACCTTGCCGCGCAGCGCCTCCTTGGCGTCGCGCGTCATGCGTCCCTTGAAGAGGCGGCGGAAACCGTAGCCGATGAAGGCGCCGAAGAGGACCAGACCGATCCAGATCGCGCGCAAGACGAGAAGGACCGAGCGCATGTCAGCAGCGTCGCTCCGCCGCACGCGCGTGCGCTTCGAGGCCTTCCATGCGGGCGAGATCCGCGGCGTCGTGGACCAGCTCGGCGGCGGCGGCGCGGTCGGTCAGCTCGAGCCAGGTGCGGACGCGCAGGAACGTGAGGACCGAGAGGCCACCCGAGAAGCGCGCGGTCCCTCCCGTCGGCAGGACGTGGGTCGGGCCGGCGCCGTAGTCGCCGAGGACCTCGGCCGCGAGCCCGCCGATGAAGAGCGCGCCATAATGATGAAGGCGCGGGACCGCGAGCCAGGGCTCGGCGAGGTGCAGTTCGAGGTGCTCGGGGGCGAGGCGCTGACAGGCCTCGATGGCGTCGTCGAGATCGGCGGTCAGGACGATCGCGCCGTTGGCGAGGGCGGCGCGCGCCGTCGCGGCCGTCGGAAGCGTCGCGAGCTGCTCCGCCAAGGCCGCCTCGACGGCGTCCGCGAGGGCCAGGTCGGTCGTGACGAGCGTGGGCACCGCGTCCGGGTCGTGCTCGGCCTGGGCGAGGAGATCCGCCGCGATGGTCGCGGGATCCGCCGACGCATCGGCCAGGACGACCAGCTCCGACGGGCCCGCGAGCATGTCGATGGCGACCTGCCCTGCGACCAGCTGTTTGGCGGCCGTGACCCAGCGATTGCCCGGTCCGACCACGATGTCACAGGCGGGCACGGGGCCGGCGCCGAAGGCGAGCGCGGCGAC
>SXGT01941605.1_pt1 | contig 39770 bp, 30 predicted proteins | sample 3176221 | NCBI WGS metagenome assembly SXGT01 (sample SAMN11356862, study PRJNA531348) | freshwater metagenome | isolation source: freshwater sample F1-120 | place: China: Fuxian Lake, Yuxi | collected 2017-12-25
CGCCAGCTCGCCGCAAACCCCCTCCTCGGCGCCTGATGGGCGCCGTGCGCCTCCGGCGCGAGCAGCCGCAACCTTTAGCAGGCTGCAAAAGGTCTCATCACTGCCCGCGTGCGGTATAACTTACGGTGGGCGGTACTCACCGACCGAGTGCCCGGCCGTACTTGCCCTGGCGCTTGCGCTCGATGAAGCCGAGCAGCTCCTCGGTCTCGGGGCAAATGGCAGCACGGCGCTCGAGCTCCTTTCGGGCCGCCTCGGGGCTCGAAAGGAATCCATCCTGGAGGAAGAGCACCTTGTAGGCCGAGCGTAGCTTTTGAATCGTCTCGGGCGAGGCGCCGGCACGCTTCAGCCCGACCTCGTTGATGCAGGTCGGCTGCGGCTCGTGGTGCAGGCCTGTTCGGATGTCGTGCGAGATGAAGGGCTCGAGATCCTTCCGCACACCCGCGGTGCCACAGACAAACGCGAAGCGACCAATCGTGCAGAACTGGACGATCGCGCAGCCACCCGCCAGGTTGACGTTGGACTCGATCCGGCAATGCCCTGCGATCAAGACGCCGTTGGCCAGGACGACGCGGTTCTCGACGATGGAGTCATGGCCAACGTGGGAGTAAGCCATGAAGAAGTTGTCGTTGCCAATCCGGGTCACACCGGAACCCTTGGTTGAGGCCCGGCTAATCGTGACGCCCTCGCGAAAGACGTTTCGGTCCCCAACCTCAAGCCGCGTCGGTTGCCCTGCGTAGCTCAAGTCCTGCGGAGCGCCGCCGATCACTGCCTTCGGATGGATCTGGTTCTTCACTCCCATGCGCGTCGGCCCGTAGATGACAGCTCCCGCCCCCACCCAGGGTCCCGGCCCGAGTTCCACGTCAGCCCCAATCAACGCTCCTGGCTCCAGGTGGATTTCACTTGGATCTTCCGGCAGTTGCGCTCGCAAGTGGACCCAGGCGCCCTGGAACAAGCGGTAATCATCAGGTTGCGACTGCAAGGGGCTCCTCTCGCTTCACTTTTTCGGCACGTCGAGCGGCGTCGGAGTATACCGATGCCGAGGTGGAGGCACAAGCCAGGTCCCCGCGCCGGGGGTTACTCCAGTGCACCAACGATGCTGGCAAGGACATCGGGGCGGTTGGTGAAGATGCCATCGACGCCCAGCTCCAGCAGCTTCACCATCTCCACCGCCTCATCGACCGTGTAGACCTTCACCCGGAGTCCAAGGGCGTGGGCCGCGACGACGATGCCAGGCCAACGCCAAAGCTCGTCCCGACCAAGGTTGAGGCCTCCAAAACCGGCCCTCCTGGCATTCACGAGGTCGACTCGCGAGGGGCCACGGTCCGGATCGCTGAAGAGTACCTCGCAGGTGGCCAGCGGCGCCAATCGGCGCACCCGTTCAAGCGCCAGCGGATCGAACGAGGAGACCGTCGCCGATCCAAGGAGGCCGTGCCAGGCAAGGGAAGACACCACCTGGGCCTCGATTCCACCTTGAGTACCTACTCCTCTCATTACGGACTCCTCCTTGATCTCAACATTCACGGGAATACGGCCAGCGCAAAGCGCAAGCGTCTCTTCGAGGGTGGGCACCCGTTCGCCTGCAAATCGCCCCTCAAACCACGAGCCGGCGTCGAGCGCCCGGAGGTCAGCCAAGTTGAGGTCCGCCACGGGCCCGTGCCCGTTCGTCGTCCGATCAAGGAGCGCGTCGTGGATCACCACAGGCACACCGTCCCGCGTCAGCAGGACGTCGAACTCGACTCGGTCTGCAGACGAGGCGATGGCCAATCGAAACGCCTCCAAAGTGTTCTCGGGAGCGCAGGCCGAGAATCCACGATGAGCGATCACCTCGGTGGGGTATTTGCGTTGTGTCACGATCGTTTTTCGGCCATTAGCGTGTATCTTGTTCATATGCCTGGCCACGACATTCCGTCCCAAGCCTGGACGTGGGACAAGCCCTTTCAGCTCGAATGCGGAGGCACTCTGCCTTCGTTGCGGATCGCTTTTGAGACCTGGGGAAAGCTGGACTCACGGGGTGAAAACGCCGTGGTAGTCTTGCATGCGCTCTCGGGGTCCAGCCACGCGTTTTCATCCGACTGGAGCTCCCAGGGCGGCTGGTGGGAAGGCCTGATTGGCGACGGCTCGCCGCTGGATCCGCGCAAGCATTTCATTATCTGCTCAAATCTACTCGGAGGTTGCTACGGCACGACAGGGCCATCCTCGATGGACCCCGGGACCGGGGCACCGTATGCGGCAAACTTTCCGCAGGTGACAACGGGTGACATGATCGAGGCTCAAAGGCTGTTGCTTCAATCGCTCGGGGTTCAACGCGGACTCACGCTCATCGGCGGCTCGCTGGGCGGCATGCTGGCCCTCCAGTGGGCCACTCGGCACCCGGCAGAGGTTCGAAACTCCATAGCGCTTGTGGCTCCTGGACGATCGGGCCCGCAAGCGATCGCGCTCCGATCCGTGCAGCGAGAAGCTATTCTCTCCGATCCTGACTGGAACACCGGCGACTGCTACACGGGCCGCTTCCCGGCGCGAGGCCTGGCCCTTGCCCGCAAGATCGGCATGATCACCTATCGCTCGGCCGACGAGTTCGAGGAGCGGTTCAAGCGGGAGCAGCGCGATCCACGTCCGCACTTCCTCGAAGGCCAGTTCGAGGTCCAGTCGTACCTGGATCACCAGGGCCGGAAGTTCAGCGATCGCTTCGATCCAAACTCCTACCTCTACTTCTCCCGGGCCATGGACCTCTACGACCTCTCGAAAGACCATGCCTCGCTGCAAGATGCCTTCGGGGCCCTGGAGGCCCGCGTCCTTCTCCTGGCTGTCAACTCCGACTTCCTGGTCCGCCCCGTGGAGATGCTCGAAGCCCACGAGGCACTGCTCAACGCTGGAAAGCGGTCCCGCTTCGAGCTCTTACGTTCCGTTCACGGGCACGATGCGTTCCTGATCGAGTTGCCCCAGATCCGTGAGCACCTTTCACGGTTCCTTCCCGACGAATGAGCAAAACGGGGCCCCGGTGGCAGCAGTCCACGGCGCTACTTCGAGTCCATCTTCACAAAACGCACGGGCACGATCGACTCCTCCGTGTACTTTCCGTCCAGCGATTTCTTGATCAACTGAAGCTCTTGCACGAAATCACCCACGGGGATGACGAGGCGCCCCCCGGGCTTCAGCTGGTTCAAGAGCTCGACAGGAATTGAGCGAGGCGCAGCCGTCACGATGATCGCGTCGTAAGGGGCAGCACCTGGATACCCCTTGTTTCCATCGCCAAGATGCGTTTCAAGCCGCTTGTAGTGAAGAATCCCCCTTGCCTTGAGGCCGTCGAGAATTCGCCTGGACGACTCAAAAAGCTGTGGCCGGATCTCCACCGAGTGGACTTCGGCGGCGAGTTCGCCAAGGATCGCCGCCTGGTAGCCTGACCCTGTACCAATCTCAAGCACCTTCTCCTCCGGCTTGAGGTCGAGAAGCTGCGTCATGAGGGCGACAATGTAAGGCTGCGAGATCGTCTGATCCTCCGCGATCGGGAGCGGATTGTTGTCATAACTCCGAGGTCTCAGCTCCCGTGTAACAAACTCGTGTCGTGGCACCACCCGCATGGCGTCCAGAACCCTCGCCGAAATGATAGGGAAATCGAAGGCCGAACTCGACAGGTGCGCCACCATTCGCTTCCTCTGGAGCTCATAGGCTGCCTCTTCCTCCACGGTGAGAGGCTGCGAAGAAGTCTCCTGAACGGACCTCTGGATCTGGGGCGCAGGGACGCCCGGAGGCTTTGGGCCTTCGCTCGGTGTGTCACCACATCCAGGGCACACGCTCATGAGAAAAGCTCCCAGGAAACTGCCAAGCTTGGTTTTGAATAACACTTCGTGACTCCGGAATGCTGATTTCGAAGGCCCAGAATCCGATCATGGAAACAACGCGGGGTAAAGCGTGCCCGTCAATCGGCGATCGAGGATGGCGATCTTCTTCAGCAGGAATGATTCTTTCTTCGCGTCGGAAGCGCCCTTCGACTCCGGTTTTTCCTCGCTCTTGTCGCCGGAGACCTCGACTTGTGTGCCACTCTTGAGCAACTTCGCGTCACCGAGCATCTCCCGTCGGAGGACGGGCGCCGCCCTGGTAAGTACGACCTTGTAGCGTTGATTCTCATGCTTGACGTCGATCGACGGCCCCACCTTCGCGACAGTCGCCTCGAGCCACTTGACGTTGGGATCCTTCGGATCCCGGTACTTTGTGTTCACGCTCAAACCCTCTCCAGCAGCCACCGCCAGGACGTTCTGGATCTGACGATCAGTTCCACCGGCAAGCCCGCCCTGGCCAGGGATCTCGTTTTCGACCAGACGCCCGAGCAACCAAATCGAATCCCCCTCGTTGAGGTCCGTTATCTTGATCGATCTGTCCGTGTAGAAATCGGCCCCCTCGGCGAGCTTCAGGAAGGCGCTGTGCCGGGTTGTCTTGCGGCCGTTGACCTTCGTGTAGTCGAGGGTAAAGAACTGTGTACCCTTCACTTCCTTCAAGACACCCCAGGCCTCAAGATCACGACGCTTCTGGACACCAGGCTCGTCAGCCGCCTTCGCCTTCTTCTTCGCGCCGTCCCTGCCTGGCTTCTTCTTGTCCACCTGCGAAGGCTCGCGGCCGTCCGGGGGAGCAGCACTCACGGAAGTGAATGTCGCCAACGCAATGAAGCAAGAAACCAACCCGAGGTGCCTCATACCGACTCCTGTGTTTCAGTTTGAGTTCATTCACGGAGACCGCCAGCATTATAGGCCCGAGAAACGAAGGGTCCCAGGTGCTTGTCCGAAACATGCCGGGACGCGTACTACCCGCCGAAATCGACCAGGGAGGCAACGGCCCTCGAGTCCAGCCTCTCCACCAGCCGGGTCACAAGGTCACAGGCGGCCACATAGTCCCTCCACTGGATCAAGCTCACATGGGTGTGGATGTACCTGGCCGGCACGCCGATCACAACCGTCGGCACGCCGTGCCCCTTGAGATGAATCGACTTGGCGTCAGTCCCACCACTCTTTCGCACCGCAAGCTGCACAGCAATCCCTCCTGCCCTGGCCGTCTCCTCCACGAGCCGAACGAGCCTTCGGTTCGAGAGCGCCGTCGGATCGCAAAACCGGATCTGCGGACCCTTCCCCAGCACGGCCTGACGCTCGGTGAAGCCCGGCAAGTCGTCGGCAGGAGTGCCCTCGAGGACCAGGGCGACGTCCGGTTGCGCAAGCTCCGCTGCCGTCTCGGCCCCCCGGCAACCGACCTCCTCCTGCACGGCACCGACGCCAATGACCGTATTGGGGTGCTCCACCCCTCGCAGCCGCCGCATGGTCTCCAGCAGGACACCGACACCGGCTCGGTTGTCAAATGCCTTTGAGCTCAAGACGTCCCCGTGAAGCCGAACGAACTCCGCATGCGGCACGACGGCGTCCCCGATTCGCACGCCGAGGGACTCAACCTCTGGCCGACTCGAGGCTCCGACATCGATATACAGGTTGTCGATCTCGAGCACCTTTTCCCGCTCTGCCGGGCTCAAGAAGTGCGGGGGCTTCGAACTGATCACGCCCGGCACAAGCTGGCCCTCGCTGGTGAGTACGTCGACTCGCTGAGCCAGGAGCACGTGGCCCCACCAGCCTCCCAGCGCGATGAAGCCCAGGCGGCCTTCGTCAGTGATGCGCTGAACGAGAAATCCGACCTCGTCCATGTGGGCGTCCAGCAGCACTCGAGGCCCGCCCGTGGGGCCAGCACGCTCACAGAGTATGCTGCCGAGACGGTCGTGGCGAATTGTGCCGCAGCCTTGAAGAGTCTCGCGAACGATCGCCCGCACCGCGTCTTCAGCGCCCGACGGCCCGGGCGCGAGAGTCAAGCGTTCGAGGAGATCCATCGAGGGAGCCTGAGGGAGCCGGCCCCCGGTCAAATTCGGCTGAGAGTTTGTGGTTTTCCTCGCCATGGGATCCTGAAACGGCCGCCTTTCCCCCGGGACTAGTGCTTGAGCGCAGGCTCAAGCGGCTTCCATCTCTGTGCCTTTAGGTACTGCATTTCTCCGCTTGCATCAAGGTCACTTCTCGACGTCCACGGATCGTCAGGCTCCTCCGGGCAGACGGCGTGCAAGATGCGCTAGGTCGCCAGACCGGCCAACACTTCGCCTGCGGCCTGAGTAATACGGTCGAGGTCCCCCTCCGTGTGCGCCAGACTCAAGAAAAACGCCTCATACTGGGCGGGCGGGAAATAAATCCCCCGCTCGAGCATGCCATGAAAGAACCTGGCGAAGAGGTCTGTGCGTACCCCCGAGAGGTCGTCAAGGCTCTCGACGGGACCCCGGGTGAAGAAGAATGTGGCCATGGATCCGACGCGCTGGAAGCAAAGCGCAAGCTTCGTGCGCGCCATGACCTTCCTGAAGCCGTCCTCAAGTCGCTTCGATTTCGCCTCGAGCTCGGAGTAGACACCCGGCCGATCGAGCAGCTTCAAAGTCGCAATGCCCGCTGCCGTTGCTATCGGGTTCCCCGAGAGAGTGCCCGCCTGGTAGACTGGACCTTGGGGCGAAATCTTCTCAAGTATGTCCGCTCGACCGCCGTAGGCACCGAGCGGCAACCCTCCGCCGACCACCTTGCCGAGCGTGGTGATATCGGCGCGGACTCCGTAGAGCTCCTGGGCTCCACCCCGCGCAACGCGAAAACCCGTCATGACCTCGTCCAGGATAAAGATCGCCCCGTGCTCCCTGGTAAGATCCCGCAACTCCTGGAGAAAGCCCGGTTTCGGCGGCACGAGCCCCATGTTGCCCACGATCGGCTCAACGATGAGGGCCGCGATCTCGCGGCCATGCGTCGCGAAGATTGCGCGCACCGAGGCAATGTCATTGAATCGCGCGTTGTGCGTCAACGAGGCAAAGGCGGCGGGGACGCCTGGACTCGACGGCATCCCAAACGTGAGTGCGCCAGAGCCCGCCTTGACCAGGAAGCTGTCACCGTGACCGTGGTAGCAACCCTCGAACTTCACGATACGCTCCCTGCCCGTGAAGCCCCGCGCGAGGCGGATCGCGGAGAGGCACGCCTCGGTACCCGAGCTTACGAGACGCACCCGTTCCACCGACGGAAACCGCTCCGTGATCATCTTCGCCAGCGTCACCTCCGCCCGTGTGGGGGCGCCGAAGGAAGAGCCCTTTCTCGCGGCGGCAACGACTGCCTCGACCACCTCCGGGTGAGCGTGACCGAGAATCATCGGTCCCCACGAGCCAACGAGGTCAAGGTATTCCTTCCCGTCGACATCTCGAAGCCTGGCTCCGCTTCCGCTCTCAAAGAAGATGGGCGTGCCCCCCACGGCGCCAAAGGCCCGTACCGGCGAGTTCACGCCGCCGGGGATGAACTGCTTTGCCTTCTCAAAAAGATCCGCGCTCTGGGTCATGGAGGTCCTCTGGGCCTTTCATAGTTTGGAGAGAGCCCGAGCAACTTCCCGGGCATGGTAGGTGAGGATCACATCAGCTCCCGCGCGCCGGATCGAAAGCAGGATCTCCATCGCGATCCGATCACCGTCGATCCAGCCGCGCTCTGCGGCTGCCTTCACCATGGCGTATTCGCCGGAGACATTGTAGGCGGCGACTGGCACTGGCGAACGCTCTGCCACTCGACGCAGCACGTCGAGGAAGCTCAGGGCTGGCTTCACCATCACGAGGTCGGCACCCTCCTCGATGTCCAGATCGACCTCCCGGAGGGCCTCGCGCACGTTCGCCGGATCCATCTGATATTCTCGCCGGTCCCCGAACTTCGGCGCTGACTGCGCAGCATCGCGGAACGGAGCGTAGAAGGCCGAGGCGTACTTGGCCGCATAGCTCAGGATAGGGATCGAGTCAAATCCCCTCGAGTCGAGCGCCTTTCGTATCGCCTGCACCTGCCCGTCCATCATGGCCGAGGGCGCCACCATGTCAGCTCCACTCGCAGCGTGAACGACGCTCTGCTGGCCCAGCAAGTCTATGGTCGGATCATTCATCACGGAACCCTGGGTGGCCTTGCCGGGAAGAATACCGCAGTGACCGTGATCGGTGTATTCGCAGAGGCAAACGTCGGTGATCACGTAGAGGTCCGGAATGACCTTCTTGAGCTCTCGAATCGCCCTCGGGACGATCCCGTCCTCGGCGTAGCCTTCCCCTCCCCGCGGATCCTTGGCCCCGGGAAGCCCAAAAAGAATTACAGCTCCAATGCCAAGCGCGTTCGAGACCTTGCACTCCTCGACGAGCGTGTCGATCGAGAGCTGGAAAATCCCAGGCATGGACGGGATCGGATCCCGGCGGCGTGTCCCTTCCTTCACGAAGAAGGGTTCAATCAACTGCGAGGGGTGGAGACGAGTTTCGCGCACCATCGCCCGGGCCCAGGACTGCCCGCGCAATCGACGCATTCGGTGGAGTGGGAAGGGCATGAAGAATCGTCCTCGTGGCTCGGGTGAGTTGGAGAAATCCTCGGGATCGTAAGGATCTCAAAGCCTGGAAGCAATACCGGGCAAGCAGCCGCGACGACTTACGGCCTCCACGCTCTCACCGTCTCGACGATCGCCTCGACCGACTCGACGGGCGTCTCGGGCAGGATTCCGTGACCGAGGTTGAAGACGTACCCCCGATCGCCCCGAAGGCTCTCGAGCACGGAAGCGACCTGCGTGCGAACTTGAGCAGGAGGAGCAAAAAGCGCATAAGGGTCCAGGTTTCCTTGCAGCCCGACGCGCTCCTTCACGATCGAGCGAGCCGTGGGAAGCGGCATTCGCCAATCGATCGAGAGCACGCTCGCCCCCGAAAGCGCCATCTCCCCCAGGAGATGAGGCCCGCCGTTCACGTAGAGGATCGACGGAGCGCCAGTGCTTGCGACTCGAGCAAGGACGGCGCGCTCGTAAGGCTGCGCAAATTCATGGTAATCAGCCGGCCCGAGCAAGCCTGCCCATGTGTCGAATAGCTGGACCGAATCAGCGCCCGCTTCCACTTGGGCGGCGAGGTACTCACCGGTGCACTCGGTGAGCTGCTCGAGGAGCCTGTGGACCGTCCGGGGCTCCTCGTACATTGCTCGTTTCATGCGATCTCCGCTCCTCTTGAAGCCGCCCTCGATCAGGTAGGCAGCCACAGTGAATGGGGCTCCGGCAAAACCAAGGAGGGCTGTGTCGGGAGGAACGTCAGCCCGAAGCCGCCGCAGCGTCTCGAGGATCGCTCCGGTGCCCTTGCGCGGATCAAGGGCATGGAGATCCGGCGGGTGAAGACCATCGACATCGGCGAGTGACCGAACGGGCCGCTTGAAAACAGGTCCCTCCTCCGTGAACTCAAGTGGCGCCCCCATGGCCTCCGGGAGAAAGAGGATGTCGTAAAAAACGATTACCGCATCGAACCCAAATCGACGAAGAGGCTGAAGCGAAACCTCGACAGCCAGCTCGGGTGTTGTGCACAGCTCGACAAAAGAGTACGTTTCGCGGAGCTGCCGGTACTCGGGTAGGTAGCGTCCCGCCTGCCGCATGATCCATGCCGGCGGGCGGGAGTGATTCTGGAAACGACACGCGTCAAGAAACAACATCAGGGTTCAAATCTCCAGGATGGCTTTGTACAATACGCGCCTTCGTTACGGAACTCCAGCGCCCAGGAGCGTCACCGGCCGGGAATGGCACTTTTTTTGCCTTGTCGTAGTATCCTTGCAGGGAGTATGCAGCGAGTCACCGGTCATTCGTGAATCCTGACAACCCATGAAATTTGTAGTCTTTGGGCTAAATCACCGCACAGCGCCCCTGGAGGTGCGCGAGGGTTGGGCACTGTCCTTCAAGGAGACGCCCTGTGCCTTGGAGCACCTCTCGGGGGCCGTCATCCCATCGGAGCACTTCGTGCTCTCGACGTGCAATCGCACGGAATTTTATAGCCACCTGCCCAAGAAGTTCGTACCTGCTTCGCTCTGCGAGCCGGAATTGGACGTGGACCCGGTGATTGCCTACGCGGATTTTTACCGGCAAGCTTACGGCGAATTCCTCAAGGCTCGCCCGTCGATCATGGGCACGCTGGATGCGTCACACTACTACGTCCACATCGAGGACAATGCGGTCGAACACTTCTTCCGCCTCGCAAGCGGCCTCGACAGCATGATTCTTGGAGAGTCCCAGATCCTGAAACAGATCAAGGACGCCTTTCAAGTTGCGAAGGAAGCCAATACGACCGGGAAATTTCTCCACAGGCTTATTCCTTCCGCCCTCCGTACGGGCAAGCGCGTTCGCACCACGACGGCCATTTCAACCGGGTGCATCACGCCGGGCCAGGCGGCTCTCAATCTGGCACGAGCGACGCTGAGTGACCTTTCTGGAAAATCGTTTCTCGTGGTCGGGTCGGGCAAGATCGCGACCTCGACCGCCCGGGCATTCCGCGACTCCAGCCAGAGCAAGTTCCTCATGGTGAACCGCACGGCCGCGCACGCCAGGGAGCTTGTCGAAAAGATCGGCTGTGGCACCGTGGCGCCCTGGGAAACCCTCCTCGCTTGCCTGGAGAGAGCCGACGTGGTCGTCTCCTCAACGGGAGCGGTGGAACCCATCGTGACGCGCGAGGCCATCTCAAGGATACAGGCGGCGCGAGGTCATCGGCCCTTGGTCATTGTCGACCTGGCAATTCCAAGGGATTTCGAGCCCGGGTGCGGCGATGTCGAGGGCGTCAGCCTCTTTAACATCGATGACTTGAACCGCATCATTCAAGAGAACGTCGCCGAACGTCTTCAGCACCTGCCGCTGGCCGAAAGAATCGTCCGGGAGGAGATGTCCGTCTTCCAGCAGGCGCAAATGTACCTCCAGATCGATCCTGTGCTGCGTCACATGATGGAACGCTTCGAGCAAATCCGCCTGGGGGAACTGCAAAGCTGCATCAGCCAGTTCCCGGTGGAGTACCACGACCTTCTCAAGCAGATGACCTCCTCACTCGTCAAAAAGCTCCTCCATTTTCCCATCGAGAAGCTGAAGAGCCTCAGAGACTTTCGCGGGCTCGATGAGCGAGAGGTCTCATTCCTCAAGCGTCTCTTTCTCACGGACGTCTGAACCCAAATGCGCTGCCCGAGCGAGCGATGGAGGCTGGGGACACGCGGCAGCCCGCTCGCGCTCTGGCAGGCCGAATGGGTCGCCAGGCAGCTCAAGGCGGAAGATTCAGGCCTCGAGATCGAGATCGTAAAAGTTCGCACTCTTGCGGAGAAATTTCCGGAGAGCGAGGTCGCCGAGATTGGAGTGGGGATTTTCACACGGGAACTCGACGAGGCGCTCTTGCGAGGCGACATCGACTTTGCCGTCCACAGCCTCAAGGACATACCCACCGAGGTCGACCCCAGGCTCGAGATCACCGCCGTGCCGACCCGGGAGAGCCCGTTCGATGCCTTCATCTCCGCAGATGGCACCACTCTGGCCCACCTTCCCAGGGGCGCGCGCATCGGCACGGGGAGTCCGCGACGCAGGGCACAGCTCCTCTGTGCGCGTCCGGATCTCGAGATCATGCCACTGAGGGGCAACGTTGCGACCAGGCTCCGCAAGATGGAGGAGGAACGGCTTGCGGGGACCATCCTTGCACATGCCGGGTTGAAACGGCTCGATGAGGAGCGACGGATCACGGAGGTGCTCTCCTGCAGTATCATCCTGCCGGCCGTGAGCCAGGGAGCGCTTGCCGTGGTAGCGTGTCGCGACGCCCCCCGGCTGATTTCCAGCCTGAAGCGCCTGGATCATCCACCGAGCCGCACCTGCGTCATGAGTGAGCGAGCCTTTCTGCGCAGGCTTCGAGGCGGTTGCCAGGTACCGGCGGGGGCTCTGGGAACACTCCGCGCTGGCCAGACGCTTCACCTGCAGGGCATCGTGGCTGCGCTCGACGGATCCACCCGGGTGCGAGGCGAATTGACAGGGCCGGTTGAAGCCGCGGAGGAGTTGGGGATTCGATTGGCGAACGACTTGCTCGAGCGAGGCGGACGAGAGATTCTTGCAGCTCTCGGGAGGACTTGACCGTGCAGCAATCCTCACTCAACGGCCGCTGGGTGGTACTCACCCGGAGTGAAGAGAAGTCGGAAGAGCTCCGCCGTTCGCTCGAGAACCGAGGGGCCAAGGTCCTCGTTGTTCCTGTCATCCGCCATGTGCCTGCCTGGAACGATACGGAGGTCGAAAGAGTCGTTGAGGCACGCCTCACGTTTTCACACCTCGCGTTCGCGAGTCAAACCGCGGTGAGTTTCTTCTTTGAGGCCTCGCGCCGGCACAGGACCGATGCTCGTGCCTGGAGCACCGTGCGGATCGCTGCGGTGGGTCCAAGGACGGCCAGGGAGATCCAGCGGGAAGGCCTCGACCCTTTTCTGGTGTCCGACGGCGGTGGCGCGACACTGGCGCAGGGAATGATCGCGAAGGAAGGTCCGGAGCGGCTGAAGCGCGTTCTCCTGCCGCAGTCCAACCTCGCCCGGCTCGACCTGAAAGCCGGGCTCGAGGGGCGCGGCGTGAACGTGGAGTCACTCACCGTCTACAAGACCTTGCCGGAAGACTCAAGCAGCATGGAGCCGCTGCTTACCCGCCTGCGCGCAGGCCAGGAGCCTGCGGCCGTGCACTTTGCGAGCCCTTCGGCCGTGAGCGGCTTCCTCGAGCTTTGCGGAGAAGCCGGCCGCCGCTGGATCCTCTCCAGAGAGACCCGCGTGATCGCGATTGGCCCCACCACCGCGCAAGCACTTTGCGAGGCTGGAATCACGGTCGACGGGGAGACCGGAACAGGCTCGGCAGATGAAACGGCTCAAAGGTTCGAGGAGATCCTCCGGTCGACGCTCGCGCCACTCAGGTCTGCATTCCGCGATAAAGAGTGAGCCCCAAGGAGGTGAAAAGAATCGGCGCAAGGCCTGCCCCCACGCGAACGGGGAGCGTTCCCTGGATCCCAAGGTCCTGGAAGACGGAGTTGAGCACGAAATAGGCGGTGCTAATTGCGACGGCAAGGATCGCGCCAGAAAAGATGTTTTTGTTCCCGAAGTGGACAATCACGGGGAGACCAAGAAGCACGAGGACGAAGTTGGTCAGCGGGTAAGCAAAGCGGGAGAAGTACTTCATGTACCAGCCGCTCTGGTCGGAAGCGCCCTCGGCCTTGCGTCGCAAGTCGGTGAGCGTCATGTAAACCGCCTCATCCTTGCGCATCTCGATATCGGCCGGGATCAAGTCCGTCTCGAGACGATACTGCTCGAAGGGCCTGTCGAGCAGGCATCGGCCGTCTTCGCCCGCTCGGGGCTGCTGAATTATGAGGCGTCGGCCGTCGGGCTCGTACACCTGGACATTGCCATTCTCCAGAATCCAACTCCCCCTCGAAGAGGCCGGCTCCGTCAGATCTTCCGGCTCCCACCTTGCGCTCGCCGCTCGAATCACCTGCTGGCTTTTCCTCCCCGGCGCGATCGGAAACACGTCGATTCCCTTTGCCCTGCGCTCGTTGCGGTTGTATTCGTTAATGACGATCAAGGTCTGTCGGCCGCTGTCCAGGTGATTAAAGCCCTTCACGACGCGACTTCGGCCACGGCTCGTGGCCGTCTCTCGCATGGTGGTAACGGTCCGCGGGATCCAGAGCTCCTGGATAAAAAAGACGCCCGCCGAGACCACGAGGCTGGCGGCGATCACGGGGAGAAACGTCCGCTGATAGCTCTGCCCCGCCGCCAGGATCGGTGTGAACTCGTTGCTTCGCTGGAAGGTCGTCACGGCGAAGAGAGCCGCGCTGACAGAGGCCACTGGCCCCAGTACCTGGCAGAAAATGAGCGGAGTCAGTGCGGAGTAGTAGCGCACGCAGACTCCCAAGAACTCGCGCGGACCCGACGTGGTCTTCGCGAAGTCCTCGATGTGCGAGATGGCGTCGATCAGCACGAAAAGCACAGCAAAGGAGACGAGGCACGCGGCATAAATCGTGAGGAATCGCCCGAGGACGTATCGATCCAGCGTGCGCATGCGAGGGAATGTAACAGTCTTCACGGTGCGTTGCTCCGGAGCCGAAGAGGCGGGGACGCGTTCCTTTGTAACCAGGCTTCTACCCGCATGGCAACTCAAGACTACCTTGCAAGGACAAATCGAAAGCCTGCCAGGGCCAGCCCGAAAGCCGAGTCAGCGGTGCGAACATCGAAAATGTTCCCGGCTTCGACACACGGTCCAGAGGGCTTGATCGGCCCCATGCCCCGCCGCTGCCCGAGCTCGCGTTCCGACGCAACCAGGGCAAGAGCTGCAACTCCGTCAAGGCGCCCCGACTTTGCGGACTGGGCGCACACGAGTCGAAGCCGGGTTTGCCTCCGGGTTGTAGAGCGCCGCGCGGCCCGCGTGGCCGCAAGGAACGATATTGCAAGGCAACCCGGTGAAATCGGGTTCGAAAGTCTGTGCCGGGCACTGTATACTGCGCGGTTTTCGAGGCCAACCATGGAGTTGCAAGGACCGGAGTCGCCATGACAGCAACAGCTGGAAGTCTCATGCAAAAGTCGCTTCCAAACTGGGATAATTTATCCTTCGCCTTCACCGAGACGGACTTCATGTACCGTTCGTATGGAGACAAACGTAACGTGCCCATTTGGGACCGTGGAGAGTTCGCTCCGCTGGCGGATATCAAGGTTTCGCCAGCGGCTGCCTTCATGAGCTACGGGCTCGGGATCTTCGAGGGCCTCAAGGCCCAGCGATCGGCAGATGGACGAATTCTCCTCTTCCGGCCGGACAAGAACGCGGAGCGTTTCAAGCGTTCGGCGGTGCGCCTGAGCCTGCCCGAGTTCCCCGCGCATCAGTTCGTCGAAGCCTGTGTCGAGATGGTCCGCCGCAACGAGCGGTTCGTGCCGCCTGTCGGCAAGGGCTCGTTCTACCTGCGCCCGCTCGAGCTTGCGGTGGAGCCGAAGCTCGGCTTGGGTCCCTCGAATCTCTTTCTGGTCCTCATTTACGGGTGCCCCGTTGGTTCCTACTTCACAGGGGGGGCACCGAAGGGCGTGCGCCTTCAGGTACTGGAGCAGGGCCGCGTCGCCCCCGGCGGAACGGGATATGCGAAGTGCATGAGCAACTACGCTGGCGGCATCTACGTGGCCTCCCAGTGGAAGGAGAAGGGCTTCGATGACGTCCTCTACCTCGATGCGCGTCATCTGAAGTACGTGACGGAGACGAGCGGCTCCAACGTGTTTTTGAAGCGCAAGGACGGCGTGATCGTGACCCCGTCGCTCGATGACCAGATCCTTCCCGGTGTGACCCGAGACTCGACTATTCAAGTCGCACGGAGTCTCCTCGGCATGAAGGTGGAAGAGCGGCCGCTAGCGATCGACGAGGTCATCGAGGAGGGTGAGGAGCTCTTCTGCACCGGCACCGCGTGGACTCTCCAGAGCGTGCGGGAGATCGTTCACCATGGCATCACGGTAAAGTTCCCGGTGGAAGACGCCAGGAAGGCGATCCTGGACGTGGTGCGCGGGATACAGACCGGCTCACGTGAGGATACTTTCGGCTGGACGGTCAAAGTTCGATAGGCACCAGCCCTGTCGGTTGGACATCGTTCCCGGACAGGACAAGCCTTGTTTTCGGCCTGATGGATTCACGATGGACGAGCTCGAGCGAATACGTCAAGACATCAATGCAACGGATGAGCAGATCCTCGTCGTCTTGGCGAGGCGTCGTGAGCTCACGAACGAGGTGGTCCGGAGGAAGGCAGAAGCCGGCCTCCAACTCAGAGATCCACGCCGTGAGGAGGAAATCCTGGCGCGACTGATCGAAAAGGGTCGAGAGCTCGGCCTCGACTCACACTTTGTGACAAGGATCTTTCACGAGATCATTGACGACTCCGTCCGCGCGCAGCAGCTCTTCCTCCTGAAGAGCTCAAACCGTTCGGAAGAGGGAATGAAACGCATCGCGTTCCAGGGCATCCATGGCGCCTATAGCCACCTTGCAGCCCGAAAGCACTTCGCTCGCACGCTCGAACAGACCACATTCATTGGCTACCCGAGCTTCGAAGAGGTCATTGTTGCTGTCGAGAAGGGTACAGTGGATCTTGCGTTTCTCCCGATCGAAAATACCACCGCCGGGAGCATTAACGAGGTCTTTGACCTCCTGGCACAGACCACGGGGCTCTTCATTGTGGGCGAAGAGGTCTTTCGGGTAGAGCACTGCCTCCTGGCAACGGACGATGTCCCGATCGAAAATATCCGCCGGGTCTACTCGCACCCCCAGGCGCTCAAGCAGTGCATGAAGTTCCTCTCGACGCTCTCAAATTGCGAGCCGGAGTACTACACCGACACCGCCATGGCCGCGCGAAAAATCAAGGAGGATCAGGACCCGACACAAGGCGCAATCGCCAGCGAGGCCGCCGCCCGACAGTTTGGTCTCGTGATCCTGAGGCGTGACTGTGCGGACCAGAAGGAGAACTACACACGATTCCTGGTAATAGCCCGGGAGCCGATCAAGGTGGACCCGAGGATCCCCTCGAAAACTTCCCTCGTGCTAGCCGTGCCACACGAGGAAGGCTCACTCCTGAAGGCCCTCATGGTCTTTCACCGCAACAAGATCAACCTGACGAAACTTGACGGCAGCCGGCCCCGCCCGGGCGCGCCTTTTCAGTACATCTTCAACGTCGACTTCGAGGGCAATATCGCAAGTGAGAACGTCCGTAACGCCCTCAATGAGCTTCGCACCGCCACAAGCTTCCTGAAAATTCTCGGAACCTACCCCGTTGAGAACCGGGGCAAGACAGCACCATCGATTCAGTCGGTAGTCCCCAAGAGGAAGCCATCGGGAGAGGAGACGGCTGCCCACTCGAAAGCTTTGGCAGCAGCCGTCAGCGAGCCGGAAGCTCCAACCCACCGCCTGGCGAGTCGGAGTGCGAAACCCGCCGGCACTGTGATTGATGTGCGCACCGTAAAAATTGGCGGCCCGGAACTCGTCGTCATCGCCGGCCCCACGACAGTTGAATCCAGGGAGCAGATCCTCTCCTGCGCCCGGCACATCCGGGAGTGTGGTGGAAAGGCTCTTTTTGGCGGTCAGTTCAGGCCGGGCACCTCGCCAAGTGGAAGTTCGTTTTTGGGCCCCGAGTCACTCGAGCTATTGATCGAGGCGGGGAGGGTCTATGACCTGCCCATCGTTGCCGAGGTAACCCACCCCGCGGATGTTGATCCCCTTGCCCGGAAAGTCGATATTTTGCGCCTGGGCGCTTCGAACATGCAGGACACCGCGCTTCTTGTCGCCGTCGGAAAGGTGAACCGTCCAGTGATCTTGGAGCGAGGATCCAGCGCCTCGCTGGACGCGCTCCTCACGGCAGCTGAGTTGGTCATGAGTCACGGCAACCAACAGGTGATCCTCTGCGAGCAAGGCGTGCGCACCCTCGAGACTGGCTCGAGAAGCCTCCTGGATCTGGCTGCAATTCCAACCCTCAAGAGGCTCACTCACCTCCCGGTTTTCGTCAACCCCTCGCACGCTGCGGGCCATCGGGAGCTGGTCCTGCCGCTGGCCACCGCCGCCACCGTTTTCGGGCCGCACGGGTTCGTCATTGAACTCGAGCCCGGCGCAAAGCCCGGAGCGACCTCGCCACCGCAAACCCTGTGCTTCCCGGAATTCGCGATCCTCATGCACGCGCTGTACGCGAAGCACTAGTAGCCTCCCTTCAACTTCGCCGCCGGTGAAACGGGCTGCGTGATCTGACAGCTGGCCTGGCTTCCCCCCAACACTGCCAAGACGCTCCGGAGGGACTCCCAAGGGGAAAAATCGCTTTGACAAGCCATTTCCCAAGACCTACACTTCCGGCTCCTCAGGAGCGTTTTCGTTTCGAATCTCAGCCGCAGGAATTCTCTTCTCGGAGGCCGCCAGGCACCCTTCAGCCGCTGAGGTGACGAACAACTTTTCTTGTTATATCCACTTACTATTCCGTGAAATCTCCACACTCCCTGATTTCGATTGAGCTCCTTGGCATCCTTGTCCTTCCCCGGGAGGCGGATGGTTTCTAGCGAGCCACAAGCGTTTGCAAGCTACCCGCCACCGACGAGGTGCGCGGGTTTTTTTTTATCCGCATCTTTTCTTCAAAGGGCTCACATACAGTGAGACGCAAGCCATGAGAAGGATCAAGATTTTCGACACAACCCTGAGGGATGGAGAGCAGAGTCCAGGCGCCAGCTTGAATGTTGGCCAGAAGCTTGTGATCGCACGGCAGCTCGACCGTCTGGGTGTCGACGTTATTGAGGCGGGTTTTCCCATCACTTCTTCTGGTGATTTCGAAAGCGTAAAGCTCATCGCTGCTGAAGTAACCCGACCCGTGATTTGCAGCCTGGCTCGAACACGCCCCGAAGACATCGATGCCGCGGCGCGCGCCCTCGAAGGCGCCAAGCGCAAACGCATCCACGTGTTTATCGCCACAAGCGACATCCACATGGACAAGAAGCTGCGCATGTCGGCCGATCAAGTCGTCGAGACAGCCATCCGGGGCGTCAAGCTGGCTCGCAACCATACGGACGACGTCGAGTTCTCGCCAGAAGACTGCTCCAGGACCGACCTGGACTTCATGTGTCGGGTCGTCGAGGCAGCGATTGACGCCGGGGCCACGACCATCAATATCCCCGACACTGTGGGGTACGGAATTCCCACGGAGGTCTCCCGCCGCATCACTTACCTGCGCGCCAAGGTCCCAGGCGTCTCGAAGATCACGCTCAGCATTCATTGCCACAACGACCTTGGCTTGGCCGTCGCAAACTCGCTGGCGGCAATGGAGGCGGGTTGTGAACAAATCGAGTGCACCATCAATGGTCTCGGCGAGCGGGCCGGCAACGCCTCGCTCGAGGAGATCGTGATGGCGCTGTGGTGCCGCCGGGAGAGCTTTCAGGCGGAGACGGGCATCAACACCCATGAGATCTTCAAGACGAGCCGCCTCGTGAGCGAGCTCACGGGTATCTCCGTCCAGAGGAACAAGGCAATCGTTGGCGAAAACGCCTTCGCGCACGAGGCCGGCATACACCAGCACGGGGTCATGGCGCACAGGAACACCTATGAAATCATCCACGCTGAAGATGTGGGGTGGGAGGGCCAACAGATCGTCGTCGGCAAGCACTCCGGTATCCACGCAATTGAGCAGGTGCTCTCGAAACACCGCTACAACCTGGACAAGGACCAACTCCGTGACGTCACGAACCGCGTGAAACAACTGGCGGACTCCAAGAAGACCATTGAGGAGGACGACATTGTGGCGATCGCTCTCAACGTGCTCGACCAGTTGGCCCCCAACGAGCAACTCCTGGAGTTAAAGGAGGTCTCGGTCATGACCGGAAACGGATTTACACCGAGCGCCACAGTCAAACTCCTCATCGGCGGGCGCGAGGTGATCGGTATGGGAACGGGCGTCGGCCCCGTCGACGCTGCAGCTCACGCCCTGCAATCCGTCATTCACCAGGAGTTTGGCCCCTCCCTCGAGCTCAAGGAGTACGGGCTCAAGGCCATCACGGGAGGTACGGATGCCCTGGCGAACGCCCAGATCCGCTTCAGCGACCAGGAGTCCAACTCGTTTCGTGGCGAGGCGATCAACAAGGACATCATCATGGCGTCGGTGCTCGCCATGGTGGAGGGGGCAAACCGCGCCGTGAACTTTCAGAAGAGGTCTCGCTCCCAGAGCAAAGCCCCGCCAGCTCCACAACCGAGCCGAAACGCCCTGTGAGCTTCAAGTCCATACCCCCGAGGTAAAACCATGTCCAAAGTAGAGATTTACGACACAACTCTTCGTGACGGCTGCCAGGGCGAGGGCATTTCGTTCTCGCGGGACGACAAGCTCAAGATCCTCAAGTGCCTCGACGGATTTCGGGTCGATTACGTCGAAGGCGGCTGGCCCGGCTCGAATCCGAAAGACATTGATTTTTTTCAGGCCGCGAAGGATGTACCCCTGGCGCACGCGAAACTGGTCGCCTTCGCGAGCACTTGCCGGCCGGGCAAGGCGCCAGAGGACGACGCGAGCCTACAGGCCCTTGTGAAGGCAGAAACCGAAGTTGTCACGATCTTTGGGAAGGCCTGGAAGCTGCACGTCACGGAGGTGTTCCGCACGACCATTGAGGAGAACCTCCGCATGATCGAGGAGTCCGCAAGATTCCTCCACTCTGAAGGACGGGAAGTCATCTATGACGCCGAACATTTCTTCGACGGCTACAGGGACGATCCGTCGTACGCCATGGAGACTCTCGCCGCGGCTTCGAGGGGAGGCGCCAGTAGGCTCGTGCTTTGCGACACGAACGGTGGGATGCTGCCGGGTGCTGTGGGAAATATCGTCTCGGAGATCAAGGCTCGTTTCCCGGGGATCGACCTTGGCATCCACACCCACAACGACAGCGGCCTGGCGACGGCAAACTCGCTCCAGGCGATTGAGCGGGGCGCAGTGCATGTCCAGGGTACTTTCAACGGATTCGGCGAGCGCTGCGGCAACGCGGACCTCTCAAACATCATTCCCAATTTGATCCTGAAGATGGGCCGAGAGCTTTCCATTACAAGGAAAGACCTCGGCCAACTTACACACGTCGCCCGCTACATTTGTGCGATCGCCAACCAGACTTTCCCCGAGAACCTGCCCTACGTGGGTCAGATGGCCTTTGCGCACAAGGGCGGCGTGCACGTCAACAGTGTCCTCAAACAATCAGCGACGTACGAACACGTTGAGCCGGACCTCGTGGGCAACTCGAGGCGAATCCTCATCAGCGAGCTTTCGGGCAAGGCGAACTTGCAGCACCTCGCGCACGCAGAAGGAATCGACCTGGAGAAAAATCCTCAAGCGGCGCAGCAGGCCGTTGCCGAGATCAAGCAACTGGAAAACGAAGGCTACGTCTTCGAGGGAGCCGAAGCCTCCTCGACTCTCATCATCCTGAAACACCTGGGCATTCTGCCCGAATTCTTTGAGCTGGTTCGCTACCGTGTGGCGGTCGAACACAGGACGACGGGTGGCACGTTCTCCGAGGCGACGGTCAAGATCCAAGTTCGAGGTGAGGAGCACCTCGCCGTGGGCGAAGGAGTCGGCCCCGTCGATGCGTTGGATGCAGCCCTGCGCTCGGCGATCCGGCAGTTTTACCCGGAGCTTGACCACATTGTTCTGAATGACTACCGAGTCAGGATCATCAACGCTGTTGCCGGCACGCACGCGAGGGTCTGTGTCTTCATCGAAACGAAGGACAAGGAGCAAGACAGTACTTGGGGAACGGTCGGCGCCGGGGAAAATATCATCGAGGCATCCTGGAGCGCCCTCAAGGACAGCATCCTGTACGGCCTCTGGCGCAAGGCACAGCCGACAGGAGACGGTTGCCTCACCGAACGCGGGTGAGATCCCGCGCTCTCTTCGCTTCGCTGTCGAGCCGTCGGCCTCTCGACAACATGAATAGAAGCGTCAGCCTCCAGTGGGCTAGCATCGTCCGTAAGATTCCACGCTTCTCCCAACGGCGGACAGACGCGCGCACGACCCCGGAAAGGATCTGAAAGCCCCCCAGACGCTTGATGCGCTGGACGAGATGGAGATCCGCCAGAAAGGCATCGGGCTCGAAGCCGCCAAGGAGTCTAAAGACTTCGGTCCGAACGAAGATTGTTTGGTCCCCAAAGGGCCCGATTCCGAATCTATTCCTCACGTTGGCGCCGGCGGCAATCACGTGATAAGTGATCCGTCGGGAGTCAAAACCAAGCCGAAAAGCTCCGCCGACGACCGAAGGATCTACCAGTTGCCGCTCAATGGCGATCCGTCCGCTCCGTGGAAAACGCACATCGGCGTAGTGGAAGAGGAGCACGTCGCCCGTGGCTGCCTCGGCGGCGCGGTTAAGCTGCTGGAACAGACCGCCGTCCGACCGGAGCAAACGATCAGCAAGAGGCTGGACCCGCTCAAGCGTGCGGTCGGAGCTGCCACCATCAACCACGATCACCTCGTCAAGCCCGGCAAGGCGCAGGTCCCACAAGGCCTGGGCCGCGGTTCCCTCCTCGTTGAGCACGGGGACAAGCGCTGAGATTTTCAGTGGCATGGCATATTGGACCACTTCGCACCCGAGAGCAAGGGCCCCAGGTAACCGGGAACGACGCAGGGGCGATCAAAAAGGATCCCGCACTTGCGGTAAGCTACCACGTCACCCAGCCCCGTCCCAGCCCCCCGTGAGCCTGCTCGGGGCCAGGGCTTCGCGATTGTTCCCGAACTGCGAGAGGACGGAGGTACATTCTGTTTGATTTTCATTCAATGCCCTCGGTTGCCGATAGGCTATACTCCTAACGGGGGAGGAAGACCTCCCCCGCACCGGGCGCCTCCGGCGCGGCAGAATCGCTGGTGCCCTCAGCGGGCAGGCTTCAAAGTGTCCTATTCGTGGCCGCGTTAGGTACAAGTGGATGTCCGCGATCGACGAAACCCTTCCTCCCCAAAAACCTTTCCCCTCGTGCACAGAGGAGCCGCATTTCCCTGCTAATGTGGGAAGAAACCTCGACGATCCAGGCGAGGAAGCCCTCAGCACGATGGGGCCTTACCGTGTGGTGGAGAAGCTTGGATCCGGCGGCATGGGCGTGGTCTACAAGTGCGATGACCCAGGGCTCAAGCGATTCGTCGCGGTGAAAGTTCTGCGCAAGAAGTACTCGAACGACGAGAGCTACCAGCGCCGCTTCCGCCGTGAGGCGCAGACAATCGCAAGCCTCTCGCATGCCTCCGTCGCGCACATTTACGGAATCGGTGAGGTCGGCACCTCCACGGGATCGTTCCTTTACATTGTAATGGAGTACCTTGACGGTCCTTCGATCGAAAAACTTCTTGCAATCGAGAAAAAGCTGCCCATCAAGCTGGCGACAGAGCTCGCGCGCGATACTGCCCTGGGCCTGAAGGCCGCCTTCGCAAAGGGCATCGTACACCGTGACATCAAACCCTCGAACCTGCTCGTGAGCCCGTCGAGCGGCCTGAAGATTGTCGACTTCGGCCTGGCGAAGGAACTTCGCGGCGAAAACTCGCTCACCGACGATGGCATCGTCATGGGCACGCCGCACTATATTTCTCCCGAGCAGGGTCGGGGCCACCCGGTCGATCATCGCTCCGACATCTACTCTCTCGGCGCCACACTCTATCACATGCTGACGGGACAACCCCCTTTCGAGGGTCCGAACCAAGTCTCGGTGATTGTCTCGCACGTTAACGACACTCCAAGACCACCGCACGACATCGAACCCTCCGTTCCCGAGTCAGCCTCTCGCGTGGTGCTCAAGATGATGGCGAAGGCCGCCGAGGATCGCTACCAGAGCTATGATGAGGTGCTAACTGACCTGGATGAGATCTTGAACGGCGTCTCATCCACCCCGGGAACGCTGCGCAGGGCCGAAACACGGCTTATCGAGGCTCCCGAACCGCGAAAAGGCCGGATGTGGGCGCTCGCCGCGCTCTCTCTGATCACGCTCATCGCTGCGACGCTGGCCTTCCTTCTGGCCCCGCCGGCACCCGCGATTGACGCGGCGCAAAGGGAAGCCTACGCCGGCTGGATCAAGGACCGCGACGATGGCGGAATCCTCCTCACGATGGACTTCTCCGCACCTCCACCCGAGCGGGCCGGGCGAGAGACATGGCGTAGTCTGCTCGTGCCTGTGAGCAATGCGCCAGAGACCGGACCTCGCCCCCAAATTCAAGGCGGCACGCTTCGCTGGGAGAGCTTTGAGAATCCAGTTGCCTGCGGGTTCAGGTTTGAGGCCATTGACGAGGTGCAAATTGGCATCGGCCAGGGAGCCGGCTCCTGCGATCTTGGCTTTTCGGTCCTCGACTCCAAAGCCCCCAGGGGGAGGCACCTCCTCGTGCGCCTTCGGCCATCGGAGGTGACCCTGGAGCCCCTCGTGGCCGAGCGAGGGGGCGAGCGGGCGAAGCTCCTTGGGCCCGACCTCGCACCGGTGCCGAGACTGCTCGGCCAGGGCCCTTTCGTGGTCTTTCTCGGGCTGAAAACATTGGCTCAGAACACGCACCTGTCGCTGAGGATCCACCGAAAAAAGGATGGGAGCCAGCACTACGAAGCTCAGTGCGAGCTGGAAGGAACCGACTGGCGCCAGGGCATCTTGGTTCTTCAGATGCAATCCCCCGTCAAACCCTTCTCGGCCTCGATCGACCAAGTCGTCATCTCGGGCAAGGTGGCTCGGCCTGCCGTCATGGAGGATTTCTCTTGGCGAAGTTAGTTGTGATCGAAGGGCCCGACGCCGGCAACGAGCACGACCTTGATGTTGCCGCGGCCAAGGGCCGCGCGAGCCTCATCGCAGGTCGCGACCCTCGCAATGAGCTCCCCGTGAACGATACGGCCGTCTCCCGAAGGCATTTCTCGCTGGAGTGGTCGCCAAGAGGCTGGCGGCTCGTGGATCAGGGCAGCCGAAACCAGACGTTTCTCAATGGTCGGCCGGTCAAGGAAGCACTGCTCGTCGCCGGCGACGTGATTCGGGCCGGCGACACCGAGTTTCGCTACGAGAACCAGGGCGAGGCTCTCAACGTCGTCGGCGTCCAGTCCACGATTCTGAAGGAGCTGCCGGTGGGCCGACGGCACGACACCATCCTCGAGCGAATTCAGAGCCTCGAGGCCGCGGTTCAAACCGCTGGAGCGCAGCCGCCCGAGCCGAGAGTGGCAGCTCATGAAGCGGTCGTGAGAGTCTCGAAGCTGTTCGAAGCCTGTGGTCAGCTCACGGCGACGATTTCTGCGACCGACCTCTTCGCCAGGCTGGTCGAGGAGGCGTTGCCCGTGCTCGAGGCTGACGGGTGCACCGTCGTGCTGCGGGAGGCAGGACGCTGGGTGCTCAAGGCCTCGCAGTCAAGCCCTGACTCGCCCGGTGGCGTCAATGTCTCCGAATCGATCCTCGAACGCGTCGCTCAGGAGAAGAGGGCCACGCTCACTGCCAGCACAAGGAAGGAGAATGGCTCCACAGCTTCAGCGGAGAGCTTGAGCGTGATTGCCGCGCCCCTCGTCTCGAGCGGAGAGACCCGGGCGGTGCTTTACGCCGAGCGCAGGGCAACGCACCGACCTTTCACCGAGGCAGACCTCGAGCTTCTCGCGGCCATCGCAGAGCCAGTGGGGTCGCTCTTCGCAAAGTTCGAAGCAGCCGAGAACCTGCGGCAAGAGAACCGAAACCTCTACCGTAGCATCACGGAAACAAAGCGCATCGTCGGCCGCTCCAGGGCGACCGAGGAGCTGCTCGAGTTCATCCGCAGAGCCTCTCCAACGCCAATGACCGTGTTGATCCAGGGTGAGACGGGCACCGGCAAGGAGCTCGTGGCCGCTGCGATCCACTACGCGAGCCCTCGCCGGGGCCGCCCCTTCGTGGCGATCAACTGCGCTGCCTTGCCCGAGAATCTGGTCGAAAGCGAGCTTTTCGGTCACGAGCGCGGCGCATTCACCGGGGCAGCGACCCGCAGGAAGGGCCGGTTCGAGCTGGCAGACTCGGGCACGGTATTCCTGGACGAGGTCGGAGAACTGACGCTTGCCTGCCAGGCCAAACTGCTACGGCTGCTCGAGGAGCGGCAGTTCGAGCGAGTGGGCGGCGTGGAGTCAGTGAAAATCGACGTCAGGATCATCGCGGCCACGAACCGTGACCTCCTCGCCGCCGTGAACGAGGGCGCCTTCAGGGAGGACCTTTACTACCGGCTGAGCGTGCTCAACGTCCAAATCCCACCTCTCCGACAGCGCCCGGAGGACGTCCCGCTCCTTGCCCAGCACTTCCTCGATGCCCTGGGGGGCACGTCGAAGCTCTCGAAGGCTACTCTCAAGAAACTCGGCGAGTACTCGTGGCCGGGCAATGTGCGACAGCTTCGCAATGTGATCGAGAGCGCCGTCGTGCTTGGCAAAGGACCCGAGATCAGTCCCGAGGACTTGATCCTGCCCCCCCCGAAGCGGCTGGACGGCCCCAGGGAGAAGGAGGCGTGGGAGCCGATAACACTTGAAAGCCTCGAGAGGTTTCACATCGAGCGAGTTCTCGGCCACACCAGTGGTAACAAGAAGCGGGCCGCTGAGCTCCTCGGGATCGAGCGATGCACGCTCTACGCGAAGTTGAAGTCTTATGACCTTGGCAGCCCGAAGGGAGAGCTGGATGAATGATTTCCGGAGGCTCGCGATGGCGACCTTGGTGACGCTCCCTGCGCTCTGGGGGTTCCTCCTGGCAGACGATCCCCCGGTGAAGAAATCTCCCGAGGAGCCCGGTACGTCTCCTCCACCACTAAACCCAAGAATCGTCATTCGCCAGCGGAAGACACCCCTCCCCGAGAAGGTAGCACTGCCAGGGAAGGCGGGGGAATACCCGGCTCCGCAGGTGCTGTCTCTCGCAGGTGTGCTCACGGGCCGCCCCGTACGCCTCGATGGCAATCGAGTGCGTGAGACCAAGGTGACGATCAACGAGGGCTCCGCCGGGGAAGAGGTCACGCTCGAGGAGCTGAAGGTGATCCTCGCTTCGCACAAGCTCTTCCTGTTTCCGATAACGGACCCACAGGAAGGCGAGATCCTCGTGGCAAGTCGCAACCCGGAGTGGAAGGAGGAGCCGCCAAGGTTCACGAAGGTTCTGGAGGTCCGCGAGGGGAGCTTCAAGCAGGCCTGGGAAAAGATCGAGAAGGCGGTCAAGGAGCGAAATTCAAGGCTCTCCGGGGGAGAAGCGCCCATCGTCGCGATCATGAGCGAGCGATCGGGCAAGATCATCCTGGGGGCCGGAAAAGAGGAGCACCTCACGCAACTCGCGAAAGAGCTCGAGCAAGAGCTTGCGACAAAGGCCGCTGACCGACCCCACCTTTACACCTACACGGGCCTCCACCGTTCAGTTGCCGCACTCGAGAAAGGCCTTCGCGAAAAGCTAAGCGAGGCCGATTTGAACCAGGTGCATGTGGTGATTGCAACGAAGGGCAACCGTCTCTTCTTCCGCGCCCCGGCAGATGTCTGGGAGAAGGTCCAAGTCGCCTTGAAAGAGCTGGACACCGACCGCGAGGAATAGGCCGACTCGGCTCGGCGATTCATTTCCCGCTGCCCCCTCGTCTCCCCTCCTCTACTTCCCTGGTCGCCGGAGCCCGCCACAGAACTGGAGGCACTTGTCCAACGGGATGTCAAGCCCTCCCCGAAAACGGCCGAAAACTATGGGGCCGATTCACTTTGTGTTTCCTTTTCAAACCCTCGGCCTCACCCAACCTCGGTTTGGGGCTCGGCCAGCAATGACCCTCGGACTCCTAAATGAACAGCCAACAAAGTCTTGCGAAACGCGACGCCGCGACTTCCTCAGTTGGCCAGGGCTTTGCATTGGAGGCTACTTCGCCCCCCCCAGGCCGGGAAACAAGGTCTCCGAGAGGAAAAGAGTCTGCCGAGGAGTGGAACGTTTCGATGATTTCGCACTGTAAACGCACGATGCTGACTTGCATTCTCGGAGGATTCTTCTGCCTCTGCATCTCCCCGGACGTCCACCCACAGGGTGCCGAACCAGCGCCCGGGAACGATCCGCCCCCGACCAGTGAAGACAGCGGAACGACCGCGGAAGCAGAGCCTGAAGACGCTCCTGCGCCTCTTCCTGCCGACGCCAAGGCTCCTGCCGGCGGCATGGGAGCGCCTCCCGCAGGCGGCACCCGGCCCAATGAACCGTCGGAGACTCTGCCCGGTACCGGTAACGGAGCCCCCACGCCCCAAGCCACCTCCCCGGATCCCACCGAGGAGGGCAAGAAACAGAAAATTCTGCCTCGATCCCCGGAATGGAAGGCGGGCCGCGTCGACATCTCGGCCGGAGAGATCGAGGTGCTCGAGTTTATCCGCTTCCTCGCCGACTACACCGGGTTGCCTGTAATCATCGATTCAACCAACCAGCAGGCACAGCAGCAAAAAATCCTGATCGCCGCCCCCATGAAAGGCGTGACGGCCGAAATCGTGATCGCCCTCCTCCAGGCGAATCGTTACCTCGTGACAAGGCAGGTCTTGCCAAGCGGCGAGGAGATTTTGAACGTCGTCTCACAGCAAGGCGCCGTTCAGGGTCCCGACGAGCCGAAGCAAAACCCACTCCTGCGCGTCGACGGCGCGAAGGTCGAGGAGTTCGCCGACGTCTTGACCTCGGAAGTGACGTCAGTACGTCCCGACGAAATTGCCACCATGGTCTTCACGCTCAAGTACACACAGCCCACGGATGCCATCCAGTCGCTCAACAGCCTCATTGGCGGGCAAAAAGGGGCCAAGTCACAAGCCTTCAGCATTGTCGACGTCAAGAACTCCATGCTAGTGATCATCACGGCGAAGTTCGGACTCCTCAACTACCTGGCCAAGCTTCTCTCGATCATCGACGTGCCCCTCAAGGAGCCCGAGCGAATCATTCAGATCATCGATATCGAGAACGCCGACGCCGATGAGATGATGCAGCTTATACAGACCTTTCTTCAAGGGCGAGGCTCGGGCGGCCGGTTCGGCGGTCGAGGGCTCGGCGGCACTCCAAGCCCGGCGCCAGGAGTACCGGGTGCCGGCGGCGGTGGCCGCCAATTAACCGAGCTGCAGACGAATCTCATAGCTGACTGGCGCACCCAAAAGATCATTGTGGAGACCTACTCGGAGCGTGATCTGGAGGACATCCACATGCTCATCAGGGAGCTGGACGCCCGCTTCGACATCCGACGCCTGAAAACGCGAATCTACCAGGTTCGCTATCTCAAGGCCGACGAGGTCGCCGGCGACTTGCAGACGCTCATCGGCGGTGCGGGCGGAGGTTTGTCAGGCCAGCGTGGCCTCGGGGGCGGCGGACGCGGCGGCGGCGCAGGCGGTGCTGCAGGAGGACGCCGTGGTCGATCGGGGGGAGTTTCCCGGGTTGGGGGCCGAGGAGCGGGAGGGGGCATTGCTGGTCCGACACCTGGAATCCCGGGCGGCGCGGGAGGAGGTGGCACGAATGCTCCGATGCCAGCCTTGATTGTGCCCCACGTGCAGACGAACTCGCTCATTATCCAGGCCGAGCCCGAGGAGTACGCCGAAATCATCAATATCCTCGAACAGATTGACGTGAAGCGCCGCCAGGTCTTTCTCGAGGCAGCTCTCGTCGAGGTCACCAGCGGCAGCCAGCTCAATTACACGATCGAACTCCTCGCCGGCGAGCCGAACGATACGGCCACCCGGGCGCTTTTTGAGTCGTCCTTTGGCCTCTCGGGCATCGACTTCCAGGAGTTCAACCGAACGATTCCGGATCTCTCGGGCCCGGCCAGCGTGCCTCCTGGCGCCCTGGTCGCGATCATGAGCCGAGGCAAGTTCCCGGCCCTGGTCAGATTCTTCAAGACCAACACCGACACACAAGTCCTCGCAACTCCCTTTATTATCGCTGATGACAACCAGTCCAACACACTCGACATCACCGAGACACGCTATGTGCAGAACACCAACGTCGCAGGCGGCGCCGCCGGTGTGACCACAACGAGCAATGAGGGCGAGGACGCCGGGATCACGCTCGACATCACTCCCACGATCAGCTCCCAAAGCGCTGTGTTTCTCGAGATGTCCCTCGAAGTATCGCAGTTCCAGCAGGGCGGAACGGCGCAGGTGCTGCCCCCGAAGACCACCAACTCGGTAACGTCGGCGGTGACCATTCCCGATGGTGAGATTTTTGTAATCGGTGGCCTGACCCGGGAGAACCAGGCGAAGGCTGTCTCGAAAGTGCCAATCCTCGGTGACATACCGCTCCTCGGCAAACTCTTCCGGTCGGAGACAACGTCCCGGTCGATATCCAACCTCTACATCTTCCTGAGGGCTCACGTCCTGATACACCCCGAATTCAAGGATGGAATCGAGCTGGCCAAGAATGCCCAGGAACAGGTGGAAAAGTTCGCTCCCCACATGAACATCGTCCGGTTTTCGGCCCCGCAGGTCCCCATTCCGCCCCCCAAGGAGACGGATCTCGACGCCCCCAAACGGTTTGAAACTCGCTCTCGTTCCAGGTTCCCCGAAGGCTACGAGGCACCTCTTGGCCCTTACGAAAAACAACCCCACAAGAGTGAGGAGCCTTCACCCACCCTTTACCAGGGTGATCCGGAGAGCCCAGGAAATGAAGGCGGCATGGGCGCCGCCACGCCTCCGACACAGACGCCAGGGCTGAAGGTCAGGGAGCCGCAGCCCCGCCAGGACGTGCCCGTGGAGCCCGCCACGAAACAGCCGACCCAGGTGAAGAGTGCTCCCGAGCCCGACACAGCCATGCCCCCCCTCGTGCGTCCACCCACCACGAGCGAGGAGCAGGAGCTTGACAACCCTGCGGCGCTGGAGGGCACGGGCATGGAACTCGATCCGGACGGCTCGAGCTGGCTCTTGCCGCTGAAGCCCAAGAAGCAATAATCACCTTCATGAAGCTAAGCCTTGTTCAAAATCTGGTCAGCGAGGGCGTTCTCGACGAGGAGCAGCTTGCCGAGTGCCGGGGAATCGAGCTCAACACGGGTGAGCCCATCGATCGGGTGCTTCAGCAGAAGGGTTACGTCTCTGAATCGAAGCTGCTCGAGATCCTCGGCCGTCACCTGCGGCTTCCGGTGCGCGAAGACCTGGACTCCATCGAGGTGCCGAAAGAGTTTACTTCGAAGGTCCCCGCTCAGTTCGCTCGAACCTACAATCTGATAGCGGTCGCGAAGACGAACGCCGGATTCGAGGTCGCCACGTGCAACCCCCTCGAAATCCACCCCATGGACGATCTGGCCATGATGCTTTCGGCCAACGTCGTTCCCCTTCTTGCGCCGCGTGCCAGGATCACGTCACTCATCAACAAGGCTTACCAGCGCTCCTCGACCGATGTGGATGAACTCCTCGACGGCATCGAGGAGGACGACATGATCAGCTTGACAAAGGTCATCGACGAGTCCGAGGACGTCCTCGACATCGCGAACAAGCCTCCGATTATCAAGCTAATGAACACGATCCTGTTCGAGGCCCTGAAGATTCGCGCAAGCGACATTCACTTGCAGCCCTACGACGAACGGCTTCAGGTACGGTACCGAATCGATGGGATCCTGTACGATTCGAAGGTGATACCTAAGAAGTTCCAGGACGCCATCATCAGCCGCGTCAAGGTCATGGGCAAGATGGACATCGCCGAGCGCCGCCTTCCACAGGACGGCCGAACGACGATCAAGGTCGGCGACGGCGAGGTCGACGTGCGAATCTCGAGCGTACCGACCTCGCGGGGTGAACGCATCGTGTTTCGTCTCCTCGACAAGAGCGCCCGACTCTACAAGCTGCAGGAGATCGGCCTCACCGACACGAACCTGAGCACAATCCGGAAGCTGATCGGTTACTCCCACGGGATCGTCCTGATCACGGGCCCCACCGGGAGCGGCAAGACGACGACGCTCTACTCCGCCCTCGCAGAGATCAATTCCGATGAGAAGAACGTGATCACGATTGAGGACCCGATCGAATACAACATCGACGGGATCAGCCAGATCCAGGTGTCCAACAAGAAGGGCCTGACGTTCGCCTCCGGGTTGAGATCCCTCATGCGCCAGGACCCCGACGTCATGATGGTGGGCGAGATCCGCGACGGAGAGACAGCGGCCATCGCAGTACAGGCCGCGAACACGGGACACCTTGTCTTCTCCACACTACATACCAACGACTCGGCCGGCGCCATCACGCGTCTGATCAACTTGGGCGTCGAGCCTTACCTGGTAGCCTCGGCCGTGATCGCCGTCATCGCCCAGCGTCTTGTGCGTCTCAATTGTCCCTACTGCAAGGAGGGGCATGAACCCACGGACGCGCAAATCTCGGAGCTTGGCCTGCCCCGCAGTGCTCTCCTCGAGGGGAAGCTGTGGCGAGGAAAAGGCTGCGAGAACTGCCTGGGCCGCGGGCTCTTCGACCGAACGGCGATTTATGAGATTCTCGTCCTTGACGAGTTGATGCGAGACCAAATCATCGAGCGCACGAGCGCGTCCGTCATGAAACAGTCGGCCGTGCAGCGAGGGCACCTCTTGACCCTCCGAATGGATGGCGCCAGGAAGGTCGCCGCGGGCCAGACCACCACCGAGGAGGTTTTCCGCGTCACCCAGCTCGACGTCTTCTAATCGGGGACAGGACCCATTGGCTGTGTCGAATCACTTGACGGCGCAGAAAGCATAGATTTCTCCCATGCCGATCTACGAGTACAGAGCCTTGACGGTGGCAGGCCAGGCAAGAAAGGGGATCATCGATGCCGATACGCCCCGGCTGGCCCGGGAGAAATTGCGTATCGAGAAAGTCCACGTCACGGAGATGTGGCCCGTCGACGCCCGCACGAAGGCTTTGAAAGGGGGCAAAGGTGGTCGATGGAATGCCCTCGCCATCAAGCTCCCGAAGTTCGAGCGTCGGGTCACAACCCGTGACCTCGCCACGTTCACGAGACAGTTCTCGACACTCCTGAAAAGCGGCATCCAGCTCGCGGACGCTCTGAAGGCTCTCGTTGAGCAGTGCACGGACCGGAGCATGGAGAGGGTCCTGCGCGTGGTAAAAGAGGAAATCACCTCGGGAAACAATCTGGCCGAGGCCCTCGCAAAGCACCCCCGCTACTTCAGCGACCTGTACGTGAACATGGTAAAAGCCGGCGAGGCGAGCGGCACGTTGGATGTGGTGCTCACGCGCATCGCCGAGTATCTGCAGAAGCAGGCCAGCCTCAAGGGAAAGGTCGTCTCGGCGATCACTTACCCGGCGATCATGGTCTCGGTGGGCACGGCCGTCGTTATCTTCCTCATGTCGTATGTAGTCCCGCAGATCACGAAGGTCTTGACCGATCGTGGTCAGCCGCTCCCGTTCGTGACGGAGGTCTTGATACAGTTCTCGGGGCTCGTGCGAGACTTCTGGTGGATCGGCCTGATCGCGCTCCTTGCTGGCTATTTCCTCCTGAGGGCCGCGCTGGCCACCGAGGCTGGCCGGTTGAGGTTTGATACTCTACTCCTGCGCCTCCCGCTCTTCGGCAGTCTCTTTACCAAGCAAGCGATCTCCCGCTTCGCGATGACGTTCTCGACGCTCTTGAAAAGCGGCCTCCCGGCACTCGACGCCCTGAAGATCGTCTCCCTGGTAGTCAACAACGCCCGCCTCACCCAGGTTATCAACGACATTCACCAGCGAATCATTGAAGGAGCGGACATCGCGACGCCGATCAAGAAATCGCGGATTTTCCCCCCCATGGTCGGCTACATGGTGGCCGTCGGCGAGCAGTCGGGACAGCTTGAGGATGTGCTCGATCGCGTGTCGGAGAGCTACGAGGAGGAGCTTGACTTCGCAATCCAGCGACTCACAAGCATGATCGAGCCGATCATCATCATCTTCCTTGCGGTCGTTGTCGGCTTCATTATTGCCGCCGTCCTCCTGCCGCTCCTCGACTTCAAGGGCATTTGATTGTGGAGAGTGGGCCGGCATCTTACCATCACACCTGTCTGCTGGACTCCTTGACACACACCGAACGGCTTTTCAGAGAGGGACTTTATCCATGCGTTTCAAGAAAATTGGTTGGGCTTCACTCCGCGAGAGCCAGGGCTTCACGCTCCTCGAGCTCATCGTCGTCATTACAATCATCGGCCTCCTTTCCACCCTCGTGGTCGTCAGCACAAAGAACATTGGCCCGAATGCTCGCCGGACGAAGATCATCTCGGACCTCGAGACGATTCAGAAGGTTGCCATGGGGATTTTCACCGAAACAGGCCAGTGGCCCGAATCCATCGAGGCCATGGTCGATGCCAAGGACTCGAGCGGGAAGGGCCTCATGAACGCGCTGGACAAGTTCCCGAAGGACCCCTGGGGCCACGAGTACAAGCTCGAGATCGTCGACGGGCAGGCCAGGGTCACTTGCCTCGGCGTCGACAACGCCGAAGGCGGCGACAACGAGGCGGAAGACATGGTGCGCCCCGAGGAGAGGAACAAGTAGGCGCACCCCCATGCCCCTGGAGGCCAGAGCAGAGTCAGCGCCAAGAGACGAAGACCACGCCCGGGGAGCAGCTCGAGCGGGACGCGGCCCGATCGCTTCGATGGCGTGGATCCTGGCAAAAAGCGCCCCTGTCCTTGTGTCCAGCTTCGACTGCCAGCCATGCTGCTGTTCAGGCCCTGGCAAGCGTCAAACCAAAATCCTTGGGGACATCGAGACGATTCAGAAGGTTGCCTTGGGGATTTTCAGGGAGACTGATCACTGGCCCGAATCCATCGAGGCCATGGGTGATGCCAGGGACTCGAGCGGAAAGGGCCTCCTGAAGGCGTTCGACAGGATCCCGAAGGACCCCTGGCACCACGAGCACCCCTACGGGGTGCTCAACAACCGGATCCACCTGCGCTGCTGGGGCAGCGGCGACAAGAGCCAAGCGGCTGACGTGGCTTTTCCCCGAGGCAGGTCATGATCCACCCGCGCCGTCTCGGCTCACACCTGCAGTGCTCCGCTGCTTTCACGTTCCTCGAGCTTATCCTGGTCCTGACCGTGGTGAGCTGCCTCCTCTTGATAGGGATTCCCACCTTCAGGGGGCTTGCTCCCAAGTACCGTCTACGCAGCGCGGCGCGGGGAATCGGCTCAACTCTCGAGAGCACCCGCATCGCAGCCATGTCGCGTGGCCTCTGGACTGGCATACACTACGTGCTCACGCCGACCTCCAGAGATGAAGCGGACGGCTCCTACTACCAGATCATCCCACCTCCCCCGGAGGAATTCCCCGACCAGCCCCTTGCCGACCGACAGCTCCTCGAAAGGATGTCTCTTCCCTCCGGCGTGCGAATTGCACGGGTCATCCTCTCAAGCGGCCAGGTGATCTCCCGCGGATCGATCAATTTACTCTTTTCCCCCATGGGCAACACTGGCAGTCACATCGTGGCGCTCGAAGGTGCGGATGAACGCATCATGTGCTTGAAGATGAGCTCCATTACCGGGGTCATCGAGTTCTTCGAAGGGTCCGAGCCCGCGTTCCAGCACTTCACGGAGTAACCATGCGAAACCGAAGGGCTAACCGACACCTCCGAGCCTCTGGTTTCACGCTGCTCGAGATCGTCATCGCGGTGACGGTGCTCGCCGTATTTCTGTTGCCCATGATGTTGATCGTCGCGAACGCCAAGACCCGAGCGATCCGCTACACGCAGCAGCGAGAGGTCCGAGACCTCGCCCAGCGAAAGCTCTTCGACCGTATCCACTACTACGAGACGAGCGATTCAGGCACCTTCACGCTCGAAGGGCGCCCGGACTGGCAATGGCAAATCGACTCACCCGAGATGGTCGGGGGAAGCGAGCAGGTCCTTCTCGAGTACACGATCAAGGTGCGGTTGCCGCAAAAACTCGAGGGAGACGTGTCGGCCAAATCGGGGGACGACAACAAGGAGGGTTCGACCTACCAGATGAGCCTCTGGACCTTCCCGAGCAATATTTGGTACGAGGAGCAGGAGCTCATTTATGAATCGGGCGGCTACTCACCCCTCTATGGCAGCCGCTTCGACGAAGGAGACCCTTACCGATGAGACGCCTTGAGCGCCGCGGACTCCCCTGCCTTCGGGAGCCCTCCGGCTTCACCCTGATTGAGCTTGTGATTGTCATGGCGATCCTTGTCATGGTGCTCACGATGACGTACCGGATGATCCTCGACTGTCTCGACGCCGAACGTACCATCGACAAGCTCACAATCCCTGAAAAGGTCGGCGAAGGTATCTTGGCCCTCTTCCGATCGGACCTCTCGGGCACGATCTGGCGCCACTCCGGCACTCGAGTCTTTTTTGTCACCGACAACGGATCCGGCAAGGCTGCTCGCGACGAGATCCGTTTTCTGAGCACCGTGGAGCCGACGCCGGTGGAGGATGCCACACAGGGTTCGACGGCTCAAGTATCGACGATTCGAACGATTACGGGCCTCGCTTACTTTCTCAAACAGGGCGGGGGAATCGACGGAGTCCCGGCGTACACGCTCTTCAGAAAGGAGATCATCGACTTCACCGACGAGAACCCCCTCGAAGCACCGGGCACGAATTACGAGGTCTACGACAAGATCGCCTACTTGAGCATTGAGTGCTTCGACAGCTACGAGTCCTTCTGGAGCCAGGTGTGGGACTCCGAGGCCATGATCAACGAGGAGCTGGCGGACCTGGAGGCGGAGACCGAGGCGAACGCCGGGATCGCGGAGGTCGGACAGCGAGATGATGATGAGGGGAAGAATCCACGCGCCGGGACGAGCGCAAAGGGCGGCGAAAAGTCGAGGGATCCGAAAAGCGGCCCGAGAGATCCGAGTACGAGCCGACGCGCGGCGGCCCGAGAGCAGAACGCGTTGACAAGAAACGCCCCCGGCGCCGATCCCACGCTGGGCGAGGGCCAAAATGCGGAGCTGCTCCCTCCGGCGGCGGTCCCATCGGCCGTGAGGATCGAGATTGGCATCTATGCTGGCCAGGGCGGAAAGATCGAGCGGGATGGCCAAGGGACCCCCATCGTGAGAACTTACGCAACGATCGTGCCGATCCTGGCGGCGCAGCGCGTGAAGGTCGAGCCCGAGGAGAATGACCCCTTGCTGGACGGAGGAGAAATCGCTGGCGCCACGGATCCCGAGGGTGGTCCTGGCGGTTCCAGTGGTGGCACCCACCTTGGCGGTCGTGGGCAACCCAGGGCCGGCCAGCCGGCACGTGGAGCGGCTGGCCGGGGCGGTCGAGCAAGACCTGGACCCGGTGGGACCCCATTGCCAAGGCTGCCCGGCCTGCCCGGAGGGGCAAGGTAGGCATTTTTTACCCCCGCTGGGCTCCGCCTCACCTGTAAGATCTGTTGGAATCTGTATCTTGGACACCGAGCCGAGCAGATTCGCCAAAGAAGGCGTGAGCGACAAGTCGCTCAGACCGGACTCCGGAATACCCCTCAATTCCAAGGCTTTTCATGCAATCCACCGGAGCTGGCAATGCAAGGGACGGGACTGGCTCAACGGACTGTTGAGACGGTCCTGCTTTTTCGGCGCCAACGCCAAACGGCCCGTGGCGGCAAGGTACCAGTATTGCTAAAATGGATTTCGTTACGGGTCCCGCTCAAGAAACAACACCCGAGAAGAGCACTAGCACCAAGGAATCTACTGGCGGCGCGTCCAGTGCAAGGCGCACATCTGGCCGTCTCATGAGCTTGGCCATCCACGCCGTGGCTTGTGGATAAGGATTGTCATCGAATGTTCCAACCGTAAGAAGGGTTGACCCATCGGTCCCGACAGGTGAATCCCAAGAGGCAATGCATAGCAATGAAGCAAGAACGTAAGACAAGGATAGAGCTGCGTGCCGTGAATCGCTGTCTCCTCTTTGCGAACGCCCTGATGATCCTCATCAGTTGTGGTGGAGGAAAATCCGCCCCCGGCGTGGGTATCCAGAATGTCACCGCGGCAGCCCCACGCCTCCAGGAAGTCAACTCAAGCGGCGATTACTCGCCCTACTACGCCACGGGCGACCTGCAGCGACCTCGCTATTTTCACGAGACTATTCTCGACAACAAGGGGCGACCCATCGTCATGGGCGGCACGGACGAGCGTGGTTACTCGGGACTCGACTCACTCGAAATTTTCGACCAATCCGGCTTCGAGGAGGACATCCCGCGCCCCGCGAGCCTCACGGGCTTCTGGATCGACACTGACTTCGCTGGCGATCCCATCAGCTTCAAGAGCGGCCCACGCATGCTCTTCACGACAGACCTCCTGGCTGACGGGCGGATCTTGATTGTCGGCGGCAGCTCTGACCTCCTGCGAAGCAAGCTCCTCGACGGAGCCGAGGTCTTTGATTCGGAAACACGAACGACGGAGAGCCTCGAGGCCAAGATGGTCTTGCCCCGTTTCCGGCACACTTCCGTGCTTCTGAATGACGGAAGCGTGCTCTTCATTGGAGGGCAAATTTCCATGACAGTCACCATTATCGATGACCGTATTCCGGAAGGCTTTCCTGGCCGTGAACGCCAGGAATCTCGCTTTGTCACGACACCGCTGTGCGAGTTCTATTCGCCCAAGGAGGCGAAATTCATCCAGATGACATTCCCCGAGAGCGACCGACCCTCGAAGCTAAATACGCCTCGCGGCCGGGCCAGTCACGCCACGACCAAGCTGGCGGGTCCCGACGGCGACCTCGGCACCTCGGACGACGTTGTGATCATCGGAGCTGGATTTCAGAGTTTCAGCGGCCAGTTTGCTCCCGACAACAAGTTCTTGTTCAACGTCTCCCGCCAGCTTGCGGTGGGGCTTCAAGGGATGGAGTTCTTCGACCCAATTACGCGAGCTTTCACGCAGGTGAGCACCGTATCGCTCGACCGCCCAAAGCTCAACAACCCGCACATCATGAACCTGGGCCAGTTCAACAACGTTGCAATCGACGGAACCAGGGGCCTCGGCAACATGGCCTTTTTCACCGGCGGCAATGTCGACGAGGACTGCCCGGTCACGGCCTTGAACGACCTCCTCCTTGTCGCCACCTACACCGGTTTCGGGCCCGCAGGCGGAATCCAGTTCTTCCGCATCATCGAGGACCAGCGCAACAGTCACATTGAAGGCAATGAATCCATAGTGACCAATCCTGCCTTGAACTTGGTGGCGCGCTCGGCCACGAACCCAGTGGCGATGCCCAGGGCCATTCGAACCGCGCCCAGCGCAGGGAATCTATCCACATGGCTCGTCGTCACCGCAGGCGTTGACATCAAGAATAGTTTGGGAGGATGCGTCTCCAACTATGCCGACCCCACCATGTTAGCCGGATCCGTCTGGGACCCGTTCTTCAGCTTGCCGGCAATCGACGTGGGCCAGTCCGGACGCGACCTGCGCAGCCAACGCACGGTCAACAATCCCCTGGGCGTGATCGGCTGCTGGCTCACACTTGACGGCGCCATGCCATCCACCGACCGATCGTTCTACGGCTCGACACCACCGTCCCGCTGGGCAAGGCGCGTTGGCGCCACCCGAAATTGGGCAAAGCTCGTGCCCGTTGCCGGCGAGGATGGAATCGTCTACTCAACCGACGACCGCGTGCTCCTGACAGGTGGTGGCAATGAGTACGGCGACGCAATCAACGTCGGAGGCGAGCCCACCTCTCCCTCCTGCGAAATTTTGATCATGCCAGGCTCCACGTCAAAAAGTCCGGTGCCCTAGACACTCGCAATATCTCTCCCTGAACGGTTTTATCTCCCGGCACTCCACCCACGGCCCGCCCCGAGACCGAGAGACCTCGGAGGTGGGAACGAGCAACCATGAGACACACCCCCGCCAATCATCTCCCAGGCACACGAGCGTCGCTGCCCACCAGATCACCTCGATCTCGCGCGATGCAAGTTGTCTTGCCGCTTACGATCTCGATCGTGCTGTTCTCGACCCTGGTCTTCATGGTGGTCCGTGAGATTGGAAAGTCGATGGAGAAGCCTGTTGCAGAGCTCACGCTGCCTCCAGCAGCACCAGCGCCCAGCACGCGCCCGACGACGATGATCCCCCAGGGCGATCCCAGCTCGCCAAACCCCTTCAAGAATCCGGCTGGCCCCACCCCTCGCGCTGGGGGGAAGTATCCTCGATGGAACCTGAAGGATTTCCCCGGATCCTGGAACGAGGGGATCGCGCAGGCACTACACTCCTTTTTCGAAGCGCTCGAGTACGACTCGAATCGGCCCATCGACATGAACCAAATCGAGAAGATCCTGGATGATCTGAAGGACTACCTGGCCCAGAGCGATCCGGATTCAATTCCAACCCTCGCCACGATCTTGAACGCCGAGACTGACTTCGTGTACCGCCGCATGATCCTGACTACAATCGGCGAGCTAGGCCCCAGGAGCGCCGCGGCGACCTTTGTACTTCGAGATTTTTTCATGGCGCGGTACTCTGATCCGCAGAACCGCTCGGAGATACTCCACGTGGTCAAGGCCATGTCTTACCTTCAGAATGACACGTCCTACGACACGCTCACGGACTTGATCGACCGGGGCCACAGCGACCCGAGCCTGCACAAGTA